>PDYJ01001544.1_pt1 | contig 58883 bp, 68 predicted proteins | sample 1430841 | NCBI WGS metagenome assembly PDYJ01 (sample SAMN07237672, study PRJNA390542) | Gut metagenome, whole genome shotgun sequencing project. | isolation source: fecal pellets | host: Mus musculus | place: USA: New York, NY | collected 2016-10
AAGCAATGGCTGATAAAGGTTATAAGATTCACTTTGCACTTCTTCCTGATAAGCAAATTGGTTACTGGGACAAATTTAAAGGCAAGTTTGGTTATTAAAATATAAGTCATAAGTATAGGTAAAGAGGTAGAAAAAATGACTATAAGTTGGTTACAAGCCTGTATATTTGGTCTGTTAGCATGTTTGTGCTCAAACTCTTGTATGGCTGGTCAAGCTATTGGTAACTACATGATTGGTCGTCCGTTAGTCGGAGGATTAATCTGCGGAATCGTAATGGGAAACGTTCCATTAGGAATTGCTTGTGGTGTTGCAACACAATTGGTTTACATCGCTTTGGTAACTCCAGGTGGTACTGTTTCAGCTGATGTTCGTGCGATTTCTTATATTGGTATTCCTTTAGCAATGGTTGCCATTAGTTCTAGAGGATTAAGCCCATTTAGTAGTCAAGCAGCTAATATGGCTAAGTCATTAGGTACTTTGGTGGGTACTATTGGTTCAGTGCTGTTTTTACTCAGTTGCATTCCTAAACTTGGTTTGGCAATCAATGGGTTGGAAGGATATTGAAAATAATAAATTAGATAGATTATACGCAGTTAACTTTGGTTGGCCATGGATTTCACACTTGATCTTCTCATTCTTACCAACTGTTTTAATGACTCACTTTGGTGCACAAGGTGTCACTGCATTACGTAACGCCCTTCCTATGGATGGCATTCCAATGAAGACTTTGTTTACTGTTGGTGCTATGCTTCCATGTGTTGGTATTGCTATTTTACTTCGTCAGATTGTTAATAAGTCAGTAGACTTTATTCCATTCTTGGTTGGTTTTACATTAGCTGCTTCATTAAAGCTGAACTTAGTATCAATTACTGTAATTTCATTACTATTTGCCGTAATTATGTACGAAATTGAAATGAGCAAAGGAAAAGCTGCTCCTACTACTAGTGCAAATACGACTGTAGATGATGACGATGAGGAAGACGAGGATATTTAACAATGGATGAGAAAAAGATTAGTCACAAAACATTAAATAAATCCTTTAACTTATGGTTCTGGGGTGCTTTAACCTGTTTCTCACAGGAACAAATGCAAACATTTGGATATTTAGCTTCTATGTTGCCAATTATTAAAGAACTATATCCAGATAAAAAACAACAACAAGAAAATATTCATGCATATACAGCTTTCTTCAACACTAACCCTATGTTAGGTTCAGTTATTATTGGTACGACTGCTAGTTTGGAAGAAGCTCGTGCAAACGGCAAGGGAATTGACGGTGAAACTATCAATGACATGCGTGCTGGGTTAATGGGACCTATCGCTGGTATTGGTGACTCGTTAATTGATGGTACTTTAATTCCAATTCTTTTAGGGATTGCTTTAGGGATGTCAAGAAATGGTTCACCAGTTGGTGCGATTTTCTATATTATAGCTTGGAGTTTAATCGCTTACTTTGGTCAACGTTTCTTATACTTCCGTGGCTATAAACTAGGTGATAAAGCGGTTGATATTTTAGTTGGTACTCAAGGTAAAGCAATTCGTAAAGCTATTTCAATTGTTGGTGGAATGGTAGTTGGTGGTGTTCTTGCAAGTTGGGTAAGTGTTACAACATCATTGAAATTACGTGACTCAAGTGGTCGTGTATTCATGGACTTGCAAAAGCAGCTGGATAATATTTATCCTGGTTTGCTTACCGTTATTGTTACTTTCTTATGCTGGTGGTTAATGGCTAAGAAACACGTTTCAGCTATTTGGACTATGATTATTTTAATCGGAGTTGCCCTCTTAGGTGTATTGGTTGGCTTCTTCAACCCAGGTTTATCATACTAAGTAGAATCTTGGAGGAGATCTTATAATGACAATTGAAGAGTTAAGAAAAGGATATGTTAACGAAGTTAATTACCAAAAAAAGATGTTAAAAAATCTAAAAACTTGGTTTAATTTATTTTTTATGATTAGTGCAATTGGTGTTGTATTAATTTATTACTTTCACGCTAAAACTCTTTGGTTGTTTATTATAGGAATAGTGCTATTTGTTTTAGGATCTTTAGGCATGTCGATCTTTGGCTATGGACAATGGAAAGGTCGACAAAATTTAAATTTGTTGATAGATGATTATCAACAAAAAGTAACTATTTTCACGAAAAAAGTAGAATCTAAGTAAAAATATTCCCCTAATAATTATTTTTTACTTAAGCATTCATCATAGGAATCACATTATAGCAGAGATGTGATTCCTTTTTTCTTTATAGTGGTAAAGAATTAATCTGAGAGCAAACTAAAGCAAAGTAGATAATTAAATCATAGAAGAAAAACTGTTAAAATAGTTAAGAGACTAATTTGACAGTTTTTTTATCTAAGGAGAAAAATATGGCACAAAAGAAATTACTTTTAATTGACGGCAACTCTGTGGCCTTTCGTGCCTTTTATGCTTTATACCGTCAGCTTGATCGTTTTACTAGTCCAGATGGATTGCATACAAATGCAATTTTTACTTTTAAAAAATATGCTTGACGCAATCATGAAGCAGACTAATCCAACTAATGTATTAGTTGCTTTTGATGCAGGAAAAGTTACTTTTAGAACTGAGATGTATCAAGATTATAAAGGTGGTCGCCAAAAAACGCCAAGTGAATTGTCAGAGCAACTTCCTGTAATTCGTGAAATGCTTAAAGATCTTGGAATAAAGAGTTATGAGCTAAAGAATTATGAAGCTGATGATATTATTGGGACACTTTCTAAGATGGGAGAAGACGCTGGATATACAGTTGATATTGTAACTGGAGATAGGGATCTAACTCAGCTTGCATCTGATAAAACCACAGTCTTAATTACTAAAAACGGAGTTGGCGATACAGAAGCTTATACTCCAGCCCATATGAAAGAAGTTAACGGTGTTACTCCAACTGAATTCATTGACATGAAAGCTTTGATGGGGGATAGTTCAGATAATTATCCTGGTGTAACTAAGGTCGGCCCAAAAACTGCTTCTCGTCTAATTCAAAAATATGGTTCTATTGAAGAACTTTATGAACATGTAGACGAAATGAAAAAGTCTAAGCTAAAAGAGAACTTAATTAATGATAAAGATAAGGCCTTTTTAGCAAAAAAATTAGCTACTATTGATCGTGATTCGCCAGTGGAAGTAACTCTAGCTGATACTAAATTACAAGAACCAAATATTGAAGACTTGCGTAATTTATATGAGCGTTTAGGATTTAAGAAATTCTTAGCTGAGTTAGATGTTAATGGTACAACTAGTAACACACCAGAAACGGAAAAGTATGAATATCTTGAGTTAACTAAAGAAAATATCATTGAGCTAGATAAAATCAGTGAAAAAGAAGTAACTTTTTATTTAGCAATGTTAGGTGATAATTATCATCTAGCTCCAATTGAAGGCTTTTCTTTAAAAGTTGGTAATAAGATTTATGTATCTAAAGATCCAGTTTTGTTGCAAGAAAATTCACTTCGTCAAATGCTAGAAGATAAGACTATCAAGAAGAATGTTTTTGACATTAAAAGAACGTATGTAGGTTTACATCGACTAGATATCAAGGCAGAAGGTCTAGACTATGATATGCTTCTTGCTTCATATTTAGTTAATAATGAAAATAATTCGAATGATCTTGGAGAAGTAGCTCATTTATATGACGATTATTCTGTAAAGACTGATTTAGAAGTTTACGGAAAAGGTAAAAAACAAGCTGTACCTGACGATAATGATTTCTTTGAACATTTAGCAGCTAAAGTCGCCGTAATTGAGAAATTAAAGACTCCACTTCTTGAAAAACTAAAAGATCATGAACAAGATGATTTATATGAAACAATTGAAATTCCAGTGGCTTTCGTCTTAGCAAAGATGGAAATTACTGGAATCAAGGTTGAAGCATCCGTTTTGAATCAATTAGGTAATGATTTTGCAGTTAAGTTACAAGAACTAGAACATAAGATTTATCAACAGGCTGGCGAAGAATTCAACTTGAACTCACCTAAGCAGTTGGGGCATATCCTATTTGAAAAATTAGGTTTACCACCAATTAAGAAGACTAAGACTGGTTACTCAACATCTGTTGAAGTATTAGAGCAATTAAAAATGAAAAGTCCAATTGTTTCAGAAATTTTGGACTATCGTCAAATTGCTAAAATTCAAAACACTTATGTTAAGGGCTTGCTTGACTGCATTCAGCCAGATGGAAGAATTCACACTCGCTATTTGCAGACTTTGACTACAACAGGTCGTCTTTCTTCAGTTGATCCTAATTTACAAAATATTCCAACTAAAACTGAGGAAGGAAAGCAGATTAGAAAAGCTTTTGTTCCTTCAACAAAAGATGGGTATATTTTCTCTTGTGATTATTCTCAGGTTGAACTAAGAGTGCTAGCTCATGTTTCTGGGGATGAACATATGCAAGAAGCATTTAAGTCAGGCTATGATATTCACGCCCACACCGCAATGAAAATATTCCACTTGGACTCACCTGATGAAGTAACGCCATTAATGCGTAGACATGCTAAAGCTGTTAATTTTGGTATCGTTTATGGTATTTCAGACTATGGCTTGTCTAAAAACTTAGGCATTAGCCGTAAGCAGGCTAAAACTTTTATTGAAAATTACTTTGAACAATATCCTCAAATTAAAAATTATATGGATGAAGCAATTAAAAAAGCTCGTGAGAATGGCTATGCAGAAACAATTATGCATAGAAGACGGTATTTACCAGATATTCATTCAAAGAACTTCAATGTCAGAAGTTTTGCGGAAAGAACTGCAATTAATTCTCCAATTCAAGGATCAGCAGCTGATATTATTAAGATTGCCATGATTAATATGCAGAAAAAACTTGATGAACTACATTTAAAGACTAAAATGGTCTTACAAGTACACGATGAATTGATTTTTGATGTGCCAAAAGATGAATTAGATACAATTAAGAAAATTGTTCCAGAGGTTATGCAGTCAGCTGTCAAATTAGATGTTCCACTAATTGCAGATTCAAATTGGGGACATAATTGGTACGATGCAAAATAAACAGTAAGTAGGTGAGACAATGCCAGAAATGCCAGAAGTAGAGACAGTTAGAAGAACGCTAACTCCTTTAGTTAAAGGAAAAACAATTGCTAAAATTATTATTTGGTATCCAAAGATTATAGTTAATAATCCTGACGAATTCGTTGAAAAATTAACGAATAAAAAAATTTTGAAAATTGATCGTTATGGCAAGTATTTACTATTTAGATTTAGCGATGACCTGACTATGGTTTCCCATTTACGAATGGAAGGAAAATATCATTTAGTGACTCCTGATCATCCTAAAGGAAAGCACGAGCATGTGGAATTTGTTTTTACTGATGGAACTGCTCTGCGCTATGCTGACGTACGTAAATTCGGAAGAATGCATCTAGTAGAAACTGGAACAGAGAAGCAGACGACCGGAATTCGGCACCTTGGCCCTGAACCAAACACTGAAGAGTTTAGTGTAGAATACTTTATTAATGCTCTAAGTCGAAAGAAGAAGAATATTAAGAATACTCTTTTAGATCAAACCGTAGTTTGTGGTTTAGGAAATATTTATGTTGATGAAGTATTGTGGCAGAGTAAAATTCATCCCTTAAGTAGTGCGAAGTCAATTCCTGCTGACAAGATAGTAGATTTATATCACAATATAAATCATACGATTACTGTTGCAACTAAAGAGCGCGGTACTACGGTACATACTTATTTGGATGCTAATGGTGATATAGGTGGTTACCAAAATATGCTCCAGGTTTACGGTCATGCGGGTGAAGAGTGTAATAATTGTGGCACTATTCTAGAGAAAATTAAAGTAAATGGACGCGGAACTACTTTCTGTCCGCATTGTCAGGTGCTATACAAATGACATATTTTTTAGGTTTAACTGGTGGAATTGCTAGTGGCAAAAGTACAGCTGATGAATTTTTTAAAAAGAAAAAAATTCCAATTATTGATTCAGACTTGATTGCTCATCAAATAATGGAGATTGGGCAAAATGGCTACAAAGCAGTAGTAGATTATTTTGGTACCGATATTCTTAATGATGATCAAACGATCAATCGTCGTAAGTTAGGTGGAATAGTTTTTAACGATAAAGCTAAGTTGAAAAAACTTAATGAGTTAACACATCCACTTGTCCACCAAGAAATTAAACAACAAATGGCAAGATATCGTGCAAATCAAGAAAAATTAGTTGTAATCGATGTGCCTTTGCTGTTTGAATCTGGCTTTGAAAGTTTATGTAATGGTGTTTTGGCTATTTCTATTACACCAGAATTGCAGATTGAACGTTTAATGAAACGAAATGCCTTCACTAAAAAAGAAGCTGTAGCTAGAATAAGTAATCAAATGCCATTAAGTGAAAAAGAAAAAAGGGCTACCTATGTAGTAGCTAATACTGGTACAATAGGTGACTTAGAGAAAAAATTATCTGATTTATTACAAGAGATAGGCAGGTAAAAAAATGGAATGTCCAAACTGTCATAAAAATGCTTCAAGAGTAATTGATTCTCGTCCAAGTGATGAAAATAGAGCAATTAGAAGACGTAGAGAATGTGAAAATTGTGGTTTTCGTTTTACAACTTTTGAAAGAGTAGAACGTTCACCTTTATTAGTAATTAAAAATGACGGAACCCGTGAAGCATTTAATCGCGATAAAATTTTACATGGGGTAATGATGGCCGCACAAAAGAGACCAATTTCAAGTGAACAGCTTGATGCTTTAGTTGACCATGTAGAAAATGAAATTCGTAAGCAAGGTCTTAATGAAATTTCATCTAAAGACATTGGTAATCTAGTGATGAAAGAGCTAGCAAATTTAGATGATGTTGCTTATATTCGCTTTGCAAGTATTTACCGTCAATTTAAAGATGTTTCAGGATTTATGGAAGCCATGGAAGATATGATGGCTAAGCATGATAAGGAGTAGGTAGCCAGTGTTTGAAAGTGCTGATCCTAAGCAGCCTTTTTATGTGGCTAATCAAGTAGCTGTTAGTGAAGAAAATGTAAGGGTCTTAACTACTCTATTTGAACCCCTTGTAGGCATACAAGGAGTAGGATTGTATATAACTTTGACTAAGGAGTTTGATGAAGTTCCGTTTGCCAAAGATTATAAAACTTTGTATCAACTTCAAGATCAGACAAATCTAAAACTAGAAGATTTATTTTCCACCTTACATCATTTAGAAGCAACAGGGTTGATTAAGACTTTTATAGGATCAAATCCCGTTTTAGGAGAAACATTGATTTTTGAAGTAGAAAAGGTTCCCTCAGCTGGTGAATTTTTTCATACCTTTCTGTTGTCTAGCTTGTTACTTGAACGAGTAGGAAGTGTAACTTTTAATCGCTTGGTAAAAAAATTCACGCCGCGCACTTTTATTGGCCTAAAGGATGCCAAAGAGGTTACTAGTGGATTTTTTGACGTATTTCATCTAAGTGCTGAGAGTGCAATTGACGCTCCTATCGAAGTTAAAGAAGCAGCAAGTGAAGTTCCTAAAGATAATAAAGGTGAAATAAAGCTAGGAAATGAGCCTGTGAAGATTGATTGGAGTTTTTTGGTCGATCTATTTGCAAGTTATCATATTGATAAAGAAGAAGTTTTAAAGCATCAGGTAGAAATTAAGCAAATTATTGATTTTTATCACTTAACAGAACAAGAATTTGTGGAAACCTCTTTAATTACTATGTCGGCAGGCACAGATAAATTAAATATGTATGCAATTCAAAATGCTGTTAACGAAAACTTTGGCCTTAATCGAAATAAGGAAATGGTTAGAAAACAGTTGCAGCAAAAGCCTAAGGATGCCGATAAAGCAATTAAGAACTTGTCAACAGCAGATGCAGAGTTGATTCGAGCAGTGGATAGTAAAACTCCTACTGATTACCTATATGAATTAAAAGAAAAAAAGGGCGGATATGTAACTGCTAATGAAAAGAAAGTTATTTATCGTTTGCAGGATCAGATGGGATTAACACCGCCTTTAATTAATCTAATAGTTCATACTTGTTTTGAATATGATGCGGTCTTGACTAATAATTTAGCAGATCGAATTGCTAATGATTGGCTTCAAAATGGAATTTACTACGCCAACTGAAGCAATTGCATATCTTAAGGAACGTAAGAATAAGCGTAACCAAAAGCAATATTATAGGGCGCCTAAAAAGACTGTCCATAAGCTTACTGACTGGTCAAAATATGAAAAGCAGAATCAAACAAAAAAAAGGCGGTTATCTACAGAAGAAAGAAATAAAATTTTTCGCGAATTTGGTAAAAATGAATAGGAAGTGTTGTACTGGTGGAAGATATTTCTGAAGTAATTACACGAATTATAAAGAAACGCAAATTAGGTGAAGATAGCAAAAAAAATTGCTAAAACAGCAATAAAGCATCCAAAAGTTCAAGCCTTTCTTGCACAGAATAAAGAAAGATTGAATAAAGAAATTGTCCAGGCATCCCTTCCTACAATTTTCACCTATGTTGAACAAATTGAGTCACCAAATCCGGTGATGGAGGGATATACACCTAAACTTTTTCTTAATGGAAAAGTAATTGATATTACCTATGTCCCTACTGAAGCAAAACTGAATTCAGAAGCTAAAAAAACGTGCAGAAAATAGAATTGAACTGATTGATTTACCTGCTAAACTTCGTCATGTTGAATTAGAAAACGTTGATGCGACTCCTGAACGTGATGATGTGTTAGATGAAGTAGGAATATTTCTTGCTAGTTTTAAGAAAAATAAACATACTAAGGGGTTATATCTAACAGGTGATTTTGGTGTAGGGAAAACATATATTTTAGCTGGACTTACAAATTCAATAGCACGACAAGGAAGTAGAGTAGTTTTTCTACATGTCCCTTCTTTTATTGCTAGTTTAGGAAGTCATTTCCAAGATAATAGTTTAAACGATGAGATTGATCGCATTGCTTCAGCTCCGGTTTTGATTTTTGATGATATTGGAGCAGAGACGTTAAGTGAATGGTCACGAGACGATGTATTAGGTGTAATTTTACAAAAGCGAATGGATAATGTTTTACCAACTTTTTTCAGTTCGAATATGACAATGGATGGTTTAAATGAACATTTTGCCAAAACTAGAAATAGCGTTGATGAAGTTAAGGCAAGGCGTTTGATGGAACGAGTGCGTTTCTTGAGTAAAGAAGTTTTTGTTGGCGGCAAAAATCGTCGAAATTAATTTTAAAATTTTGCTTGCATCTATTTGATGAGCTAGTATAATGAAAGTCAATGAAAGACATGATTTTCTTCAATTCAGAGACAGGAGCCTAGTTCTGGAAGCTCCTGATTAGAAGAAAACCCCAATTTCATTCCTGAAATTTTTATATTTGGCTAGGTACCATTAACGACCTTTAGAGGAATTAATTTTGTAATTAATTCGAATTTCGGGTGGAACCACGTATTTTAACGTCCCAGCACTGTTTTTAGTGCTGGGATTTTTTTATTTGGAGGTAAAAATTTATGAGTTTTTCTGTAACTTTGCCAGACGGCTCTAAGAAAGATTTTGATAAGGCAGTTTCTGTTAAGGAATTAGCATCCTCAATTGCTACTTCTCTAGGAAAAGCTGCTGTTGGTGCAAAGATTAATGGGGTAATGAAACCTTTAGATTACATCGTTGATGAAGATGTAGAAGCAGCTATTATTACCGATAAAGATGAAGAAGGCTTAGACATTTTACGTGCTACTGCAGCATTCTTACTTGAGGCTGTTGCAAAGCGCAAATACCCAGAATTACGTTTGGGAATGCACGAAGCTGACGAAGGTGGTTTCTTCGTAGACACTGATAAAGAAGATCAAATTAAGGTTACTGAATTACCAGATCTTGAAAAGGCAATGCAAAAAGCCATTAAGAATGGTGAAAAGATTGAATATACTTCAATGAAGAAGAGTGAATTGGAAGAAATCTTTAAGGATGACCAATTCAAATTGGATCTTTTGAAAGATGAAGAAGACGAAGTTGCAGTTTACAAGTTAGGTGACTTTGTTGACTTTGGCTTTGATGCTTTATTACCAAACACTGGTAAAATTAAGAACTTTAAACTTTTGTCAGTTGCCGGTGCATACTGGTTAGGTAAATCTTCTAACCCAATGCTTCAAAGAATTTTTGGTACTGCATTCTTCAAGAAGGCTGCTTTAGATGAAGACTTGAAGCGTCGTGCTGAAATTAAAGAAAGAGACCACAGAACTATTGGTAGAGACTTAGACTTATTCTTTGTTGATCCTAAAGTTGGTGCAGGTCTCCCTTACTGGATGCCAAAGGGTGCTACTATTCGTCGTGTTGTTGAAAGATACATCGTTGATAAAGAAGTAGCTGATGGTTATGAACACGTTTATACTCCAGTCTTAATGAACGTAGATGCTTATAAGACTTCTGGTCACTGGGCACACTATCGTGATGACATGTTCCCACCAATGGACATGGGTGATGGCGAAATGCTTGAACTTCGTCCAATGAACTGCCCATCACATATTCAAATCTATAAGCACCACATTCGTTCATACCGTGAATTACCAATTCGTATTGCTGAATTAGGTATGATGCACAGATATGAAAAATCAGGTGCTTTGTCAGGTTTGCAACGTGTACGTGAAATGACTTTGAACGACGGACACACTTTTGTAGCACTTGATCAAATTAGAGAAGAATTTGCTAAAGTTTTGAAGTTGATCATGGATGTTTATGAGGACTTTGACATTACTGATTACTACTTCAGACTTTCTTACCGTGATCCAAAGAACACTGATAAGTACTACGCAAACGATGAAATGTGGGAAACATCCCAATCAATGCTTAAAGCAGCTATGGATGACCTTGGCCTTGATTACGTTGAAGCAGAAGGTGAAGCAGCATTCTACGGTCCTAAGCTTGATATTCAAACTAAGACCGCTTTAGGTAATGATGAAACTATGTCAACTATTCAACTTGACTTCATGCTTCCAGAAAGATTTGGCTTAACTTATGTTGGTCAAGATGGTGAAGAACACCGTCCAGTTATGATTCACCGTGGTATTGTTGGTACTATGGAAAGATTCATCGCTTACTTAACTGAAATTTACAAGGGTGCATTCCCAACTTGGCTTGCTCCAGTTCAAGCTGAAATTATTCCAGTTAATGAAGAAGCTCACGGTGAATATGCTGATAAAGTCCGTGCAGAATTAGCTAAGCGCGGATTTAGAGCAGAAGTAGACCACAGAAATGAAAAACTTGGCTACAAGATTCGTGAATCACAAACTCAAAAGGTTCCTTACACTTTAGTTCTTGGTGATGAAGAAATGAATGCAAATGGCGTTAATGTTCGTCGCTACGGTACTGAAGAACAAATTTCTAAGAGTTTAGATGACTTTATTGCTGAAATTGATGCAGATGTTAAGTCATACTCAAGAGAAAAATAATTTTGATAATTGATAGATAATAAAAATCCGCTAGGGAGAAGAGAAGATCCTAGCGGATTTTTTGTATAGAAAAATGACCATTCACCGTTAGATTAAGACCATTTACCGAAAATCTCTGGTTTTCAAGCGGTAAATAACTATACTTAATAACCAAGTAAGGAGGGAAATTAATGAAAGTTGAGTTTAAGATTGATCCTAATCTACCAGAAGAAAAAGTTGAATTTTGGTTGAAAAGGATGACTAGCAAAATAAAGCGAATCACGAATGAATTAACATCAAAGCAAGATTTTCTTTGGGGCTACAAAAATAGAGATGCTTATATGATCGAGTTTTCACAGATTTTTGCTATTCAAGTTGAGAATGAAAAAACAATGATTTGTACAGAAAGAGATGTTTACATTTTTAGAGGAAGATTGTATCAAGTGGAAAAACTTCTACCTAATGATTTTGTTACTACTTCCAGAAGTTCGATTGTCAACTATCATTCTATAAATCATTTAGAAATTGTTAGTAGCGGAAATATTGATGCAATTTTAGAAAATGGCTTACGCATTCAAGTTGCAAGAAGAAAGATTAAAGTTTTGAAAGAGAGGTTAGGATTATGAAAAAGGTTGTTCAATTATTAGTAAGTGGTTTAATTGGAATTGGAATAGGGATGACTTGGATAGTTGTTCAGATTCTTCTGCAGTCTTCCTGGAACAATTTAGCTAATAGTACACTTAAAATCTCAGATTTTTTATTTTGGATATTAGAATCTTTTTTAATTGGAATCTTTTTTTATTTAGCGGGTTGGATTTTTAACAATGATAGTTGGTCATTAAGAAAGCAGATTATCATTAATTTTTTTGTTTGCTTAACTGCTTGGTTAGTATTTAATTTCTTTGTAGATGGCTTAACAGTTATGGAAAAGCAGTTAGCCATTATTATCGGAAACTTTATTCTGATGTATGCTCTTGCATATGGAGTTTACTTTTTTCACTTGTGGAATGAAGTGAGACAAATCAATATTCAATTGAAGAAAAATAAAGAGTAAAAGCAGAGTTAAGAAATAAATGAAGACGGTGCTGATATATCTAAATAGAGAACGAAATTTTAAGTTGTAATTTTAGACTAAAGTAAAATTTGATTAGTTTTTAAGAACTCACAGCAGATGAGTTCTTTTTATTATGCATGAAATATCTTTAAAAAAATTGAGAGATCATTATAATAAAAAAACTAGATAACTAACTGGAGGAATAGAATGAAGGATTTTACTTTGTCACATAAAAGATGGCAACAAATTTTTGATGTGCAATTATTAATTGCACTTATCTGGATGCTTTTAGAGGTTATTTTCCAAAATAAAAATAGTGTAGGAAATTTAATTCAAGGAGCTTTTTTTATAATTGTTCTTGGACTTAATTTCTATAATCAAAGGGTAAATAGACAGAATGGAATAATTTTTGAAATTGTAAGATGGCTAAATTTATTTGGTCTAAGTACTTTATTCCCAAGCGTGTGGGTAGAAATAGGTAATTATTTCTTAAAAAATGTCCCTCAGCTGGAAATTCTGTGGGTTCTTTTACTCTGGATGAGCTACTTAGTTTTATTATTACCCCTCGCAATTTTGTTTGCGGGTAGCTTAAAGAATTGGTTTTTACGTTTAATAGGAGTTGGTCTCCTAGGAACACAGTATGGACCTGATTCTTTGTTAAAGATTGGCAAAAATTTACCGTGGCTTCATTCAATTACTAGCCAAGGCGTAGTTGCAGCGTTTGCTTTATTAATTTTAGCTTGCTTTTTAGGAAAAGCATGGGGATTTCACTTTAATCCTAATTTGAAGTTTGTAAAAAGCAGAAATTTTCAATATTCAGTCTTATTATTACTAGTATTGTTTGCATTTATTGATGTGTTTTACAATGCCTTTATTAATTACGATAAGCAAATATGGACTGCATTTTTTAGGTATTCAATTGATTTGCAGAAAAAATATTTTACTATTGCAAGCTTTACAGCTGCTTTAGAACCAGGCATTTTTGAAGAAACTGAAAGATATTTGGCTATTATAATTCTGCTTGCTGGCTTTAATCAATATCGAAATTTGCGTGTACCAATAGCTATCTATGGGTCTGCGCTTCTTTTTGGATTATCTCATCTAGGAAACGTTGGTTGGAATGGTGAAACCTTTGAAGCTACAATTGCTCAAGTAATTGGAGTAATGGAAAGTGGTTTTTTATGGGCCGTGCTTTACCTTTATAGTGGGAAACTTTGGCTCCCAATGATTTTTCACTTCTTGATGGATTACCTTGCAAACCTGCAAAGTGGTTGGAATTCTGCAGGCTGGCAATTCAATAGTTGGGCTACAGATTATATCTCTGAAGTTCTAATGGTCTTAGTTCCATTAGCTGTTACAGTTTGGATGATGTATGGTAAAAGGCGAGAGGTGTTAGAAGAAAATGCTGATCGATTGATGAATTTATCACCAGAGTTTAATCGGCACTAAAAAGAATAGTTGCATTTAATTAGTTCTTGACGTAAATTAATTAGATGGTATAATTTAGAAGTTGAGAACAAGAAGAAGCTCCCGCTTCTCGCCTAAGTTAATATTACCTCTGGGCTGATCGATAATATCTGTTGATTAAAAGCGGGCGTTAACTTTGCCCGCTTTTTTCTTGTCCTCGAAATTAACGTGGAGGTGAATACTCATACCAAGAAATATGATCTTAAACGAAGATATTCGTGCTCGTGAAGTTCGTTTAATTGGCGTTGATGGCCAACAAGTTGGTGTTGTATCCAAGAATGAAGCTTTACGTAAAGCAGCTGACGCTGACCTTGATTTGGTTTTGCTTTCTCCTAATGCTAAGCCACCTGTTGCTAGAATTATGGACTACGGTAAATTCCGTTTTGAACAACAAAAGAAAGCCAAAGAAAACCGTAAGAATCAAAAGGTTATGGCTGTCAAAGAAATTCGTTTAAGTCCAACAATCGAAGGAAATGACTTTGACACTAAGTTAAAGCATGTTCGTAAATTCTTGACCAAGGGCGCTAAAGTTAGAGTTTCTATTCGCTTTAGAGGCCGGGCAATTACTCACAAGGAGTTAGGTAAACAGGTCTTAGAAAAGATGGCTGACGAAGCTAGTGACTTATCTAATGTAGTTACTAAGCCAAAGATGGAAGGCCGTTCAATGTTCTTAATGCTTGCTCCATTAAGTGAGAAAGATAAAAAGAAAAAGTAGTTAATTGGAGGAATAGATATGCCAAAGCAAAAAACACACCGCGCTTCAGCAAAGCGTTTCAAGAGAACTGCTAATGGTGGTTTAAAGCGTCACCATGCTTACACTGGACACCGTTTCCACGGTAAGACTAAGAAACAACGTCGTCATTTGAGAAAAGCTGCTATGGTTTCAGCAAGTGACTTAAAGCGCATCAAACAGATGCTTTCCCAAATGCGTTAATTATTAGAAGACTTTTTGAGGAGGAATTTTAGATGCCAAGAACTAAAGGTGGAACCGTAACACGCGCTCGTCGTAAGAAGATCATGAAGTTAGCCAAGGGTTACCGTGGCTCAAAACACTTACAATTTAAAGCAGCAAGTACTCAAGTATTTGTTTCTCGTAAATATGCTTTCCGTGACCGTAAGAAGCGTAAGAGCGAATTCAGAAAATTATGGATTGCTCGTATCAACGCTGCTGCAAGACAAAATGGTCTTTCATACTCTAAGTTAATGCACGGCTTGAAAGTAGCTGGTATTGACATGAACCGTAAGATGTTAGCTGACATTGCTTACAACGATGAAAAGACTTTTGCTGATTTAGCAGATGCTGCTAAGAAAGCTTTGAACTAAGAATATTAAAAAATGCTCCGCTTAGGCGGAGCATTTTTTTCTCAATTTTAGCTAAATATGGTCAATAAGCGATTCTTTTCTTGATCAGAAGCAAAAGCAGCGTTAATAGAATTTAATAATAATTGATGTTCGTCTAATTTAGTAAGACCGGTTTTTGATTCAAGTAATTTAAATTCCTTAGGTAAGTTAGTATTTGAAACAGTCATATTGTCGCAATTTAGTGTTGCTTTTATCTTTTTTGAAAGAAGAGTTTTTAAAGGATAGGAATCAATTTTCTTAAAAATTTTGGTGTTGAGATTAGAAGTGGCACAACACTCAAGAGTGATATTATGGTCAACTAAATATTGAACCATTTGCTCACTTTCTAAACAGCGAATTCCATGCCCAATTCTTTTAGTGCCTAAATCTAATGCTTCTTGCATTGATTCAGGGCCAGCTGCTTCTCCTGCGTGAATTGTAAATGGAACATGCATTTCTTTTGCGTCTTCAAAGAATGAACTAAAAGCTTTATTAGGAATCGGACCTTCTGGACCAGCTAAGTCAAGTCCAACAACATGTTGGGAACTATATTTAGCGGCCAACTTGACAGTTAAATTATTTTCTTGGTCCCGATGTGGTAAACGCATGAGACAAAGAATTAAATTTGCATGTAGAGGGTAGGAATTGTCTTGTTGCGCATCTTGCCACTGATAAAATTTTTTTAGTCCTGAAATGCAGGATCTAATTGCTCCTTCTTGAGTGAGCTTTTTTTGAGTGTGAAACTGAGGAGCAAATCGAATTTCTGTGTAGACTAGTCCTTGAGAACGCAAATTTTTTAAAAGATCAAAAATCGCTGTTTCTAGATCTTTCTTAGTTTGCAAAAATAGTAGAGGAAAATCGAACTTAGTTAGATACTCTTGTAAATCAATGCAATTTTTAGAGACAGATAGCTTTTCTTTGAGTTGTGCTTCAGTTAAACTTGAAAAGTTGTGAATTTTCATTAATTTTTTAACCGTAGGGTATGACAAAGAACCATCTAAATGTAGATGGAGATCGATAAAATTTTTCATAATTTAACTCCTTTATGTAATACGGTAGAGAGATAAATTGTTACCATTTTACCATCTTTTCTGTCAAAGAAAAGTAAAATTTAATTTTTCAATCATCAAATGTTTCTAAAGATTAAAGATTTCTGATACTATAGATATGAGAAAAAAGTGGAGATTTTTTAATGTTATTTAGACCTCGTTATACAATAGATACTATCTATCATTTAGATCCAAAACAGTTAAAGAAGATGGAAATTAAAGCTGTGTTTAGCGATTTGGATAATACATTGCTTGCTTGGAATAAAGCAGAGACAGCTGTTGAAATGGATGAACTTAATCAACGGCTGGCTAAAGACGGAATTCGTTTAGTTGTTATTTCAAATAATAATGCAGAGCGAATTGGAAAAGTTCTGAATCCATACCATATTTCTTTTATTGCAAAAGCACGCAAGCCTTTGCCCATCGGTATTAATAAGGAATTAAAAGCCTTGAATCTAAAAAAGGATCAAGTTTTAATGGTAGGAGACCAGTTGATTACTGACATACAGGCTGGAAATCTAGCTGGTGTAACTACAGTTTTAGTAAAACCATTAGTTGAAACTGATAAGTGGAATACAAGGATCAACCGCTTCTTTGAGAAATTTATCTTTTTCTTTTTGAATTTAAGAAAACCTGTAGTTTTTAAGGAGAAATTAGAATGAGTGAAGAATTACGTTGTATTGGTTGTGGAAGTATATTACAAGATCAAGACCCTAAAAAGTCGGGCTATTTACCATCTTCTGCCTTAAAAAAGGCACTAGAGAGTGATGATAATGAGGTGTATTGTCAGCGGTGTTTTAGATTAAGACACTATAATGAAATTATGCCAGTCGAAGAAAATAACGACGATTTCTTGGCTTTACTTAACTCAATTAGTCAAAAGAAAGCATTAGTCGTTAATGTGGTTGACTTATTTGATTTTAGTAACTCCTTAATTTCTTCAATTAAGCGATTTATTGGTGGCAATGAATATATTTTAGTTGGTAATAAAGTAGATTTATTTCCAAAAAATTCTAAAGAATCCAAAATTAAAGATTGGATGCGCCAAGAAGCTAATCGAAATGGCTTAAAGCCAGAAAAAATATTTTTGGTTTCAGCTGCTAAAAAGAAAAATTTAGATGAGTTGATGGCATTTTTAGCTAAAAAAGGCGAAAAGAAAGATATCTATTTTGTTGGAACAACCAATGTTGGAAAATCCACGTTAATCAACGCGATTATCAATATGAACAGTGATTTAAAGGATGTCATTACTACCTCTAAATTCCCTGGGACAACATTAGATGAAATTAAAATTCCACTTTCCAATGGCCATTATTTAATTGACACACCCGGAATTTTGAATGCCAATCAATTGGCTAGTCATTTAAGTGGAAAAGAACTTGAAGTTGTTGAACCAAAGAAGCCATTGAAGCCAGCAACCTACCAACTTTTGCCTGGACAGACAATCTTTTTAGCTGGATTAGGACGTTTTGACTATGTAGATGGTCCATCTGCTGGATTTACAATTTATGTTGCACGCGACCTTTATGTACACAGAACAAAGACTGAAAATGCAGATGTATTTTATGAAAAACATAAAGATGATTTATTACTCCCACCAAGTAAAGAAGATAATCTCGGACCGTTAAAAGGCCAAACTTTTTCACCAAAAGAAAAAAGCGATATTTTATTTGGTGGAGTTGGGTTTATTACCACACCTGCTAATGTTGTAGTAAAAGCTTATACACCAGAAGGAATTGGTTTAGGAATTAGAAGAGCGTTAATATAATGCAATGTGTTGTAAAAGAAAAACCACAAGTACAATTTGAACCGGTTACGAGTTCTGCCCAACAAATTGGAATTATGGGAGGAACTTTTAACCCAGTTCATTTAGCTCACTTATCAATGGCTGAGCAAGTTAGAAAACAGCTTCATTTAGATGAAATATGGTTTATCCCAAATAATACGCCGCCACATAAAAAAATAGCGGGAAATATAAGCACTAAAGATCGGTGTGCAATGCTTGAATTGGCTACACATGATAATCCACACTTTCATGTTAAGCTTTTTGAAATAATGCGTGGTGGAACATCATACATGGTTGATACTTTACGTTACTTAAAGAAGAGAGCCCCACGTAATCAATATTACTTAATTATGGGTAGTGACGAAGTAAACGACTTTGAAAATTGGCGCGAACCAGAGACTATAGCACTTTTATCTACTTTGGTTGGCGTTAGGAGACCAAATTATCCGCAAAATCCCAAGTTTCCAATGATTTGGGTTGATGCACCTAATTTAGATATTTCATCTTCCTTAATTCGTCAAAATATAGCTACCGGTAATTCTATTCGGTATTTAGTACCGGAAAGTGTACGCTTATATATTAAATCAAGAGGCTTATATAGTGACTGAAATTAATTTTGTTAAAACATATTCCCCGTTAACTTCTGATGAAATTGTTGCCAAAGAAAAAAGCAACATGGATGAAAAGAGATTTAAGCATTGTATTGGTGTAAGTGAAACTAGTCGTAAGTTAGCTGAACTTAATAATTATGATCCTGATAAGGCAGCTTTAGCAGGATTTATCCATGATTATGCAAAACAAGTCTCTCCTGCCCGATTTATTGAAGTGATTAAGGAACAGCATTTTGATCCAGATTTACTTAATTATAATCGAGCTATTTGGCATGGAATTGTGGGATCATATTTTATTGAAAAGGAATTAAAGATAACTGATCCAGAAATTTTAACTGCTATTAAGCGTCATACTACTGCTGATGTAGAAATGACCACGCTAGATAAAATTGTCTTTGTAGCAGATTTTATTGAACCAGGTCGTGACTTTCCTGGCGTAGAAGAAGCAAGAAAAGTAGCTTTTGCTAACTTAGATGATGGGGTAGGCTTTGAATTAGCCCACACACTTGATTTTTTAATAACTAATAGAAAAAAGATTTATCCTAAGACATTTGCTGCTTACAATAAATGGGCAGTAAAGGATTAGAATTTTGAAAGGAAAAATAAAATTGGATAGTAAGAAATTATTAGATTTAACTGTAGAAGCAATCGATGAAAGACATGGTGAAGATACTGAAGCATATGATATGCAAGGAATTAGTATTTTAGCGGATTACTACGTTGTAACAACAGCTGGCTCAAACCGTCAACTTCATGCCATCGTTAACAGTATTATTGATAAGATCCATGAACATGGAAAAGAAGACTACCGTATTGAAGGAACGCGTGATTCTAACTGGCTCTTGGTAGATATGGGAGATGTAGTTGTAAATGTATTTACTGAAGATGCCCGAGACTTTTATGGCTTAGAAAAGCTTTGGAGCAATGGTAAGAAACTAGAATTAAACTTAGACTAAAGGTAAGAGTATGAGTGTAATTGGCATTGTAGCCGAATATAATCCTTTTCATAGTGGCCATGAGTTTTTAATGAATCAAGCCCGCTTAGCAGCTAAAAATGATCCAATAATTGTTGTAATGTCAGGTAATTATGTTCAACGTGGACAAATGGCGATTATGGATAAGTGGCAAAGAGCAAAGGCAGCTTTAGCTTCTGGAGCCGATTTGGTATTCGAACTACCATTTTCTTTTGCTGTGCAGCCAGCTGATATTTTTGCTAATGGTAGTATTAAAATGTTGAGTGATTTGGGAGTGTCAGAATTATTTTTTGGAGTAGAGGATGCGAATTTAAATTTCTCTTATTTGGGTCAAAAAATAAATCAAATTCCCAAGAATCGGATGGACTTTCGAGACTACACTCAAACTTATGCTACTCAATATAATGAAATGGTTGCTAGAGAAGTGGGGCATGAAGTAAATCAACCTAACATGATGTTAGCTGTTGCTTATGCAGTTGCAAGTGAACAATTAAAGAATCCACTTCATTTACATCCTATAACAAGAGTAGGAAGTGGACACGATGATCCACTTTTACAAGATAAAATAGTTTCCTCAGCTACGGCTATTAGAAATTATTGTTTGCATCATCCCAATGACTTATCTGAATTAAAAAAATATCTTCCTAAAGGAGAATTAGTAAGTTTAGAAAGTCAAAAAGTTTATCCGAACTGGAATCTTTTATTTAGCTTTTTGAAGTATCGAATTGAAAGTGCAAGTTTAGAAGAATTGCAGTCAATTTATCAAATGAGTGAAGGACTAGAATACAAAATGAAGGAAGAAATTCATACTGCAGAAGATTTTACTTCATTTTTGCGGCAAATTAAGTCTAAGCGATATACTTATGCTCGTTTAAGAAGATTATGTCTTTACACGCTTTTAAATGTCACTGAGAACGAAATAAAGGATTCTTATCAAGATGTTTCAACCCTACTGTTAGGTTACAGTAGTCGAGGAAGAAATTATCTTAAGAAAATTAGAAAAGATGTTCAAGTGCCGATTATTTCAAAAGTTGATAAGAAAAATGCTGCAAGTGGAACTTTAGGTTTACAAGTAAAAGTGGATCGGCTTTTTGAACAAATTATAGGTGAAGATCAAAATTTTGGTCGTAAGCCAATCGAGGTAAAATAATGTTAAAGTTTTCATATTCGCAAATTAAAAATAGTCGTAATCCATTAACTCATGTTGATGAGAACGTTGAGTTAAGTAAAGAGTTTTTTGATAGAAGTAAAGAATTACTGGAAGATGCAAAGAATGTTCATGTTACCGGTGACCTCTTCTATGATGAACCTTTTGTTACTGGTAACTTTACTGTCGAAGCAGATGTTGTGGCACCTTCAACTCGTAGCTTAAAACCAGTAAAAATGCATCAAAAATTCAACTTTACTGAGAACTATAGTGAAGTTGAACCAACTCAAGAACAGCTTGATGAAGAAGATACAATTGTAACTGTTAAAGACGATACAATTGATCTTCAAAAGGCTGTAGAAGATAACTTGCTTTTAAGCTTACCATCAGTGATCTTGACTCCTGAAGAAGAAGCTAAAGGAGACTTTCCTGAAGGAGAGGGCTGGAAGGTTGTTTCTCAAGAAGCTTATCAAGAACAGCAATCTAATGAAGAAAATCCTGCTTTTGCTAAGCTTAAGGATTTATTTAAAGATGAAAAAAACAAGTAATAAACCCTTGCATTAATGTATCTTTAAATTTAATATTAATTTATTAATAAAATTTTTAACCAGATTAAATAGTAGTGGAGAAAATAATGAGTAAAATTCTGATTATTGAAGATGAAAAAAATCTTGCCCGTTTTGTAGAACTAGAATTAAGACATGAAAAATATGAAACTCAAGTTGAAGGAAACGGTCGGAAAGGATTGGATTTAGCTTTAAATGAAGATTTTGACGCAATTTTATTAGATTTAATGTTGCCAGATCTTAATGGATTAGAAATTGCTCGTCGTGTTCGCCAAGAAAAAACAACTCCAATTATTATGATGACTGCAAGAGATTCAGTAATTGACCGTGTCTCAGGTTTAGACCACGGTGCTGATGATTATATTGTTAAACCTTTTGCAATCGAAGAATTATTAGCTCGTTTACGTGCTGTTTTAAGAAGAGTACAAATTGAAAAGAGAGCTATGGGCGATACGATGGGAGTTCAAAAGGTAGTTCACTTCAATGATTTAACTATTGAAACAGCTAATCGAATTGTTCACCGCGGAGATAGTACAGTTGATCTAACTAAACGTGAATACAACTTGTTAATGACATTAATTGAAAATAAGAATAATGTTGTTACAAGAGAGCAGCTTTTAAACAAAATTTGGGGACCTGAATCTAAGATTGAAACGAATGTTGTTGAAGTCTATGTGCGTTATTTACGTAATAAGATTGATGTACCGGGCCGTCCATCATACATCAAGACTGTTCGTGGTACCGGTTATATGGTAAGAACTGATGAAAATGATGAAGCACGTGAAGAAACAAAATAAATCTAAGAAAGAGACCCTAAAGTCCTCACTAACTTTTAAGTGGGTAAGTTTAGTTGCAGCGACAATTACGGTCTCTTTTGTTATATTTTCAATTGCAATTTATTCTTTAGTTAAGCAACAAATTATCTCACAGGAAAGAAATTTGACAGAGAGTGTAGCAACTACATTTCAAAGAAGACTCGTTGAAATTCCAACAAGTTTACAAATTTCAAATGTTGTACCTCAGCTTTCTCCTAATACGAATCGTATTTTAGAAGGACAAACACCAATTACTTCTAATAATGGCGGTAATGTTTTTAATGATGATGTATTAGCTACTTTATCGAATCGTGATACTAGTATTACGATTTATAATCCTGCTGGAGATGTTGTTTTTAGTAATGGGAATGTTCCCGATGAAGGGATGCCACAATTTAGTAAAACTGAAAATCATGTATTAAAAGTTGTAACGACGCAAGGGAAAATCCATATGAAGGTATATCAGAAGATTTTTTCTGAGAGGACACATCGGTTAACTGGGTATTTGATTGTGGATAATTCCATGGATCAACAAAATCAAGTATTGAAATCTATTCGACACTGGATGATTAGTCTATCAGTTATTGCTATTGTAGTTTTTATTGGGTTGTCTTACTTGATAGTTAATAGCGTTGTACAACCAATTAAGAAAATGTCTCAAATTTCTCACGATATTAATAAAGACCCCACTGATAAAAGGCGAGTACCCGATCTTCATAGAAATGATGAATTAGGAGAACTGGCTATATCTTTTAATAAGATGCTTGATAGAATGCAAGCCTATATGCAGCAGCAAAAACAATTTGTAGGAGATGTATCTCATGAATTGAGGACTCCCGTAGCTGTAATTGAAGGACACTTAAATTTATTAGAGCGGTGGGGAAAAGATGATCCTCAAGTACTGGAAGAATCAATTCAGGCTTCTCTTCAAGAAAGCAAGAGAATGAAACATTTGATTCAAGAAATGCTAGATCTAACTAGGGCTGAGCAGGTTGATTTGCAGTATCCTGATAAAACGACTGATGTCAATGAAGTATTAAATCGAACTGTTAATGACATGAGAATGATTCATCAAGACTTTACTATTACTTATGATGATGCAGACTTAAAACCTGATACAATAGTTAAGATTTATCGTAATCATCTTGAGCAAATTTTAATCATTTTGATTGATAATGCTATTAAATATTCTACTGATCGAAAAGAAATTTTAGTGGCTGCTGCTACTGAAGAAGATAAAGTTAAGATTTTAGTTCAAGATTTTGGTGAAGGAATTGCTCCTGATGAGCAGGACAAGATTTTCAATCGTTTTTATCGTGTAGATAAGGCTAGAACCCGTGAAAAGGGTGGAAATGGTCTAGGCTTAGCTATTGCTCAGAAACTAGTTGAAAGTTATCATGGAAAGATCAGTGTTAGTTCAACACTTGGCTCAGGCAGTAAGTTCATGATTGAATTTCCATTATTAAAATCTGAGTCAGATAAATAAAAAGTAGGGAATCCGTTAAGGATTCCCTATTTTTATTTATTAATCTTTGTCAGAATCATTTGGACGCTTTTGTTTACCGGCATTACGTGCACGTAAATCTTGATGAAGATCTTTATTTGCCTCAGGAGTGGAGTTTGATGAAGAAGTAGTGTTAAGAATGTTATCGATTGTTTCTTGAGTAACAACTACTTTAAGTGGACGTTCGTTTAATTCAGCTGCAACATCTCTTTTTACTTTTGGCATAATAACAAAAGTAGTAATTAATTGTTGCAAGATAGCAATAAGTCCACCGACTAAGAAGTAAAGTGCTAAAGCGCCTGGAGCAGAAATACTAATAAAGAAAGTCATAGCTGGACTTAGAATTAAAGTCATTTGCATTGCTTTCTTTTGTTCTTCAGGTATTCCAACCATTGAAAGATAACCCTGAACTACATACAGCAACGTAGCAATAATTGTTAAGATAATGGATCGTTGTCCAAGAGAAATGCCAAAGAAACTTGAAGCTGCTAATTCTTTAGAGTAAGCTACAGCTTGATAAATTCCCATCATGATTGGAAGCTGAATAAGTAATGGTAAGCAGCCCATTCCGCCCATCATTGACATATTATTTTCTTTATAAACACGCATTTGAAGTTGGCTAATTTGCATTTGCTGTGGTTGTGTTAGCCCAGGCTTCTTAAGTGCTTCTTGGATCAATCTCATTTGAGGTTGAAGCTTTTGCGTTTTTTCTTGTTGGGTAGTCATTTTACGCTGAGAAGCTAGTCGAAGTGGCATAACAATGAGCTGAACAACAAAGGTAATAATAATAATTGCCCAGCCAGCTCCATTTGAGCCACCAATTTGATGTTCGACTGCTAACATGATATTTTGAATTGGTTTGCCAAATAGACTAAAGATCCAAGCATATGGCCCACTAGTGGGTGCTTGATAGATGCTATGACCATTGTTAGCACATCCTGTTAAGGTAAGTGCTAGCACAGTTATCATGGCAAAGAGACTAAAATATTTAGTTTTTGATTTCATTAACTATAACCTTTCCTACTTTATTGTTACTGCAATAAAGTTTACTAGTTATTTGTTAAAGTATCAATAAACCACACTAAAGCGAGTAAATTTTTCTGTATTGGGAATTATCTTTAAATCTACATGATCAACATGGGCAGCAACTGAAGGAGATGCTTTAATTTTTTTGATAAAATGCTCTAAAGGGAGTTCATCCCCTTGAGCTACAATTGATACAGACCCATCTGGATTATTTTTAACAGTACCGGTGATTCCTAATTCTTGGGCAATCATTTGAGTTGTCCATCTAAAGCCAACTCCTTGTACTAAGCCTGTAACTCTCATTGTAACTGTCTTCATAATTATCGCTCTTTTCTGTGTATTCTAACTTAAATTTTAACATGTTAATTTTGGGCGAGGTAATTTAAAATATTAGATTAGAAGGAAGTAGAAATTTATGATAGAAATTAACTCAGTAAATAATCCCACAATTAAAAGCCTTAGAAAGCTTGAACAAAAAAAGTATCGTAAAAAGACCCAAACTTATTTAATTGAAGGTTTTCATTTAGTCGAAGAAGCTTTAAAGAGTCATGAAAACTATCTTTATGTTTTAGGAACAGCAGAAGCTTTAAAAAAATTAGATACGACTTATAAATTAAAAGATAATAAAGTCATCCAGATTACCGATGCAATTGCTCAGCATTTAAGTAGTACTAAAAATAGTCAAGATATCTTTATGGTGCTACCAATTAATCAACCAAAATCATTTAGTTTTGAATATGGAAAATGGGTTGTTTTAGATAATTTAACTGATCCAGGAAATGTTGGAACAATTATTCGTACAGCCGATGCAGCTGGTTTTGATGGTGTAGTATTATCTGAAGAAAGTGTAGATTTATATAATCCAAAAGTTCAGCGTAGTATGCAGGGGAGCCAGTTCCATATTCAAATTATCCAAAATCCGATTTTAGAAGCTATTAGTAGTTTTAAGGAAAATGGTCTTCCAGTCTATGTAAGCATTCTTGATAAAACTGCTAAGTCCTTGAATAATTGTGCCCCAGTTCCTCAATTAGCGCTCGTAATTGGAAACGAGGCTCATGGGGCAAGTAAAGAGGTAATTGAAACAGCGGATAAAAAGATCTATATTCCGATAAAGGGAAAGGCAGAATCATTAAATGCGGCAGTAGCAGCGGGTATTATGATTTATCATTTTTCATAAGCTTGCAGCTTGTTTTTAGTAAGTGTTATCACTATAATCTTAATATAGATGATTTAAAATTATTTTGATTTTTTAGGAGGAATACATATGTCCCAAGAAATTGAAAGCAAAACTAAAATGACTGACTGTCCGGATCCAGAAGATTATTCACTGTGTTCGCATTTTATTGATGCTTTTGGAATTATTGGTAAAAAATGGAACGGCTTAATTATTAGCTCTTTGTGTGATACTAATGCAATGCGTTTTAAGGATTTAGCACGTTGCATTAGTAAATGCTCTGATCGTGTTTTAGTTGAACGACTAAAAGAACTAGAAAAAGACGGAATTGTTAACCGTACTGTAGACAAAAAGAGTGGAATTATCAGCTATACCCTGACTCAAAAGGGTACCGATTTACAACCCGTTTTTGAGCAAGTCCATAATTGGGCTGATAAATGGGCTTAAAGGTAATTGCAAAGTTAGGTAAAAAGTTTTAAGATACTATTATAATTAAATGCGATGATTAAGATTAGTAGTGTGGATAGCTGTTTAGAGAGAGTTTTACTGGTGGAAGAAACTTAAGTTAGAAGCATGAATTTCATCTTAGGAGCAGAATCTAATCAATTCCGGTATTTCACCGTTATTCGAAAAGAGTGTGAACACGCACTTTATTTGTGCTAGTTCAAACTAGGGTGGTACCGCGAAGCTTCGTCCCTTTTGGGACGGGGCTTTTTTTGTTGGAAAGGAAAATGAGATGGACTTATTCGATAGAATAAATAAGTTAAAAGAAGAAGGATTGAATGAAATCAAGCAAGCTGAAAACCAGAAAATGCTTGATAAGATTAGAGTAGAGTTAATGGGGCGCAAGGGTGAATTAACTGAAATTCTTCACTCAATGAAAGATATTGCCCCAGAAAATAGACCTAAGGTGGGTCAAGAAGTAAATCAAGTTCGTGATCTCTTTCAAAAGCAGTTAGATGAAGCAAAAAATAACTTCTTACAAACTTTAATTGCCAAAAAATTAGAAGAAGAAAAAATTGATGTTACTTTGCCTGGTCGTGAAGGACATTTAGGTTCAAAGCATCCTATTAATATTATTTTAGATGATTTAGAAAGCTACTTTATTGGAATGGGTTATGAAGTAGTTCAAGGTCCAGAAATTGAAACTGATCACTATGTCTTTGAAATGATGAACTTGCCAAAGGATCACCCTGCTCGTGATATGCAAGCAACTTTCTATATTGATGAGGAAAACTTACTTAGAACGCAAACGTCAGGAGATCAAGCTAGAGTTTTAGAAAAGCATGATTTTTCTAAAGGTCCATTAAAGATGGTTGGTCCAGGTAAGGTATATCGTAGAGATGATGATGATGCAACTCACTCCCACCAATTCCAGCAAATGGAAGGCTTAGTAATCGATAAAAATGTTACTATGTCAGACCTTAAGGGAACTCTAGAAATGATTGCCAAGCACGTTTTTGGTCAAGATCGCAAGACTCGTCTTCGTCCATCTTACTTCCCATTTACTGAACCATCAGTTGAAATGGATGTTTCTTGTTTTAATTGTGATGGTAAGGGGTGTCCAATTTGTAAGTATACTGGCTGGATCGAAGTACTTGGTGCTGGTATGGTTCACCCAAATGTTTTAGAAAATGCTGGTGTAGATTCAACAGTCTATGGTGGTTTTGCCTTTGGTTTAGGGTTAGATCGTTTTGCAATTTTGAAATACGGCATTTCTGATATTCGTGATTTCTATACTAATGATGTACGTTTCTTAGCACAATTCCGTAAGGAGGAAGATTAATGCTTGTTTCATATAATTGGTTAAAAGATTTTCTTGATTTAGATGAAGATCCTAAAGATTTAGGAGAAAAGATTACTAGAACTGGTGTTGAGATCGCATCTGTAGATCACCCAGCAGAAGGATTAAAAAAAATAGTAGTTGGACACATTTTAGAGTGTGAGGATATTGAAGGAACTCACTTACACAAATGCCAAGTTGATGTTGGTGAAGAAGAACCAATTCAGATTGTTTGTGGTGCTCCTAATGTTGCAGCTGGTGAAGATGTTATTGTTGCTTTACACGGGGCAAGAATTGCCGGAAATGAAAAAATTAAGCGTGGTAAAATTCGCGGAATTAAATCAAACGGCATGATTTGCGGACTTCAAGAAATTGGTTTTGAAGATAAGGTAGTTCCTGCAAAATATGCAGATGGAATTTTTGTTTTCCCTAAAGATGCAGATGTAAAACCAGGTGAAGAAGTATACAAAGCACTTGGCATGGATGACTATATTTTAGATTTTGATATTACTCCAAACCGTGCTGATACTTTATCAATGGAAGGTGCCGCTTATGAAGTTGGTGCAATTGTTGATGAAAAACCTAAAGTTGAACCAGTAGTGCTTAAGGAAGATGGACCTGACTGGACTAATGAATTAGATGTACAAGTTGATGAAAAACTAGCACCTAAGTTTTACTTAAGAAAAATTTCTAATGTAAAAATTGGTGAAAGTCCATTGTGGATGCAAAGACGCCTTTGGAATGCAGGAATTCGTCCGATTAATAATGTGGTCGATGTTACTAATTATGTAATGCTTTTAACTGGTCAACCAATGCATGCTTATGATGCTCGTACTTTTAAGGACGGTAAACTAGAAGTTAGAAAAGCAAATAAAAATGAAAAGCTTACATTATTGAACGATAAAGAAGTGGAATTAGATCCAAACGATATCATCATTACTGACGGTCAAAAGCCTGTTATGATGGCCGGTGTCATGGGTGGTAAGAACTCAGAAGTTGAAGACGATACTACTGATGTAATCTTAGAATCTGCCGTTTTTGATGGAACTAGTGTAAGAAAATCTGCATTGCGTCACGCTAACAGAACTGAAGCATCAAGTCGATTTGAAAAAGGTGTTAACTGGGATAATACTCAAAAAGCCTTGGATATGGCTGCATTGTTATTGCGTAATGATGCGGATGGTACAGTTAATGAAGGTGAAATAAAAGCAACTGATGCTCAAAGAAATCCTTCAGTAGTTAAAACCACTGTATCTTATATTAATAAGGTATTGGGAACTGAGTTAAGCAGAGCTGAAATGGAAAAGATCTTTGATCAGTTAGGTTTTACTGTTGCAGGCTCTGAAGATGAGTTAGTAGTTACCATTCCTAATAGAAGATGGGATATTTCTATTCCAGCAGATTTAGTAGAAGAAGTTGGCCGAATTTATGGTTATGATAACTTGAAATCTACTCAACCACTTTTAGCTGAAACTCATGGTGGTTACTCAGCAAAAGAAACTGCTATGCGTAGAATTAAGGATATCGTTCAAGGTCAAGGATTGATGGAAGCAATTTCTTACTCGTTGACTTCCCTAGAAAAAGCAATTTCATTTACTAAAGATCCTAAACCAGTAGTTGAAGTTCAATGGCCATTAAACTCAAGTCGTTCAACTATGAGAGAAAACCTAATAACAGGATTGGTTGATGCTGCAAGCTATAATATGGCCCGTAAGCAAAAAGAACTAGCTTTATTTGAACAAGGCAGAGTTTATGATCATGAAAATAATACATTTAATGAACATGAACATTTAGCTGCTCTTTATTCAGGACATACTTTAGCAGCCAATTGGCAACATTTAGACCAAAAGATTGACTTCTATTTTGTAAAGGGCCAATTAACTAACTTATTTAGAGCAATTGGTATCAAAGATGAAGATGTAGAGTATCGCGCTGAACTGGTTCAAGGAATGCATCCAACTAGAACTGCCGGTATTTATATTAATGATCAATACGTTGGTCTAATTGGAATGTTAGCACATGCTGTTACTACACTTGACAAAGCATTACGTGGCAGTGAGATATATGTTTATGAAATTGATTTAGATGCAATTGTTTCTATGCTTCATAAAGGGATGAAAGCTAAGGCTGCTCCAAAATTCCCAGCTATTGAGCGAGATTTATCTCTATTAGTACCTAATGATGTAACTAATGCACAAATTGAAGCTCAAATTAAGTTAAATGGAGGCAAATATCTTTACGATATTCGAGTAATCGATGTTTATGCCGGAAGTCAAATTGAATCAGGTCATAAATCAATTTCTTACTCATTAACTTTCTTAAATGAAAAAGACACATTAACTGATGAAGTTGTAGCTACAGCAATGGAAAAAATTGAAGCAGATCTGAAAGAAAGTCTAAAGATTAAAGTTCGTTAATTCTTTTCTGGGGAGCTTTGCTATAATTGTCTTAGATTTTTGTGATTTTCGGAGGAAAAGCATTTGCTAAATCAAGACAAAAAGAAAAATCATGAGTTAGAGGAACAGGCATCTAAAAAGGTTACTCGTTGGATCCTTAGTGGACTAGGAGCGATTTTAGTTTTAGTTGTCTTGATTGGAGGCTGTTACGTAGGATACGCACTTCAACCAGCCAATCGACATGATGAAGATGTTGTTAGTGTTCATATTCCTGCGGGAGCAACTAATAGTCAAATTGCTCAAATTTTACAAGAGAAAAAGATTATTAGAAATGCGGCCGTTTTCAACTTTTGGTTAAAGAGTCATAGTGCGACAAATTTTCAAGCAGGGAATTTTTATTTATCACCTTCAATGCATAACAAAGAGATTGTGAGCCAATTGCAAGGTGGAGGTGGTCGTCCAGTTGTTGGTCATGTTCTAATAAAAGAAGGACAAACAATTGATAGTATTGCTACTACAGTTAGCAAGAATACCAAGTATAGTCGACAAGATTTCTTAAAGCTAATGAAAGATAAGAGCTTTATGAAGAGTTTGGAGAAGCAATATCCTAAACTTTTAACTAGTTCTATGAACAGTAAGGGTGTTCGCTATCATTTAGAAGGATATCTCTTTCCAGCGAAATATGACGTTTATCAAGGCGCTTCTTTAAAAGAATTAGTTAACCAAATGGTTGATAAGACTGATCAAGTTTTGCAACCATACTACAGTTCAATTAAGAAGAAGCACTTAACAGTACAGGAAGTTTTAACTTTAGCTTCATTAGTAGAACGTGAAGGTGTTAAAACTAAAGATAGGCGTATGATTGCTGGAGTATTCTTTAACAGACTTAAAGCTAATATGCCACTTCAGTCAGATATTTCAGTAATGTATGCATTGAATAAGCATAAACATTCTTTATCACTAAAGGATATTAAAGTAAGATCACCATATAACTTATATGTTCATAAAGGATATGGACCTGGACCATTTAACAATCCAAGTCTAGATTCAATTAGTGCTGTATTGAACCCAATTAAGTCTAACTATCTCTACTTTGTTGCAAACCTTAAGACTGGTAAGGTTTACTACAACGAAAACTATGACGAACATTTGAAACGAAATAGTAGTTTAGGCCAGTAAAAATGGTTGACTTTTTTAGGTAGAAAACATAAGCTGTTTGGTGCAAAGAAAAATAAGTATAGGTAAGGAGAATTTTTAGTATGGCAGAAAAAGTTTATCCAATGACTGCTGAAGGTAAAGAAAAACTTCAGAAGGAATTAAAAAACTTAAAATTAGTAAAACGTCCAGAAGTTATTGAACGAATTAAGGTTGCTAGATCATTCGGTGACCTATCAGAAAACTCAGAGTATGATGCAGCAAAAGATGAACAAAGTGCTGTAGAACAACGTATTGTTCAAATTGAACAAATGCTTAAGTATGCACAAGTTGTTGATGCAGATAGTGTTGATCCTAATGAAGTTTCTATTGGTAAAACTGTTACTTACACTGAAGTAGGTACTGATGATCCAGAAACCTATACTATTGTTGGATCTGACGAATCTGATCCGCTTAATGGAAAAATTTCTAATGATTCACCAATTGCTCAAGCTTTACTTGGTAAAAAGAAAGGCGAAAAAGTAACTATCAACACTCCAGGTGGAACTTTTGATGTTACTATCAATGACGTTAAGACATTGAACTAATTTAAATAATTTATCTAAAAAAGGGATTAACTTACGTAAAAGCTAGTAAGTTAATCCCTTTTTGGTTTGAAAATAAATAAAATTATGGTTGATATAATCGAAATTATAAGACCAATTAAGAAAGCAATTGGTACATAAACTAAAGTAAGGTGATGGGTACCTTTTTTTAGAGGTGCACTTAAAAATGTTTGGGCAAATTTTTGGGTTTGCAGAAGTTTACCATTATCAAAAATCAGCCAATTTTTTGAATAAGGAATGGTAGAATTTAAAGTTTCATTTTTTGGTGCAGTGTAATCAAGAGTTAAAGAAATAGGACTTGTTTGATCGGTTATTGGTTGTTTTTGATTAAATTTACGTATAATTTCGTTAAATTCATTTTCTCTAAATTGGAGAACTCTAATACCATTTAAATTGATATTTTCAGTGTTTAGAGTGAAAACAATTTTAATGGGAGTATTTGTTGAATAATAGCCAATATTTAGTAATTTACTTGAAATTCCCAAGTCATCATTATTAAGTTGATGATTATTAACAATAATAGAAGTGACATTAGTAGTTAAGTTTGAGGGAAGCTCGAGGTAATAAGCTCCCTTTTCAAATGAGGAAATATTAAAGGTTATGGTAGCAGTTTTATTTTTATTAATTTTTTTATATTCATTGATATTCTTACTATGCTTAGTGTTTTTTAGTTTACTTGGATTTGTTAGATATAAACTATTGAAAAGATTAAGTTTTTGACCGACGATGCTGCTAAAGAGATTATTTTGATTTGTAGCAGGCATATTATTATAGAAGGTGATTTTCTGATGGGTATTTGAAATAAAAATAAGTGGTAAAGCAGATGAATTTTTTCTAATTTGTAATTGTTTAAAACTTTTAACGACTGTATTTGTAACTAAATCTGGTCGATAAAAAGCACTCGTAAATACAACTTGTTCTTTTTTAGGTAAATTACGCCTATTCTTAATGGGAACAATATTATACTTGATGCCTAAAAGACTATCGGATAAGGGCGTAGCGAAATTATTGGTAAAAGAATTATCATTGTTTTCTAGCCCAAGATAATCTACTAAATTAATAGCTGCACGATCAGAAATAGAATTAAAGTTGCTAACCCCATAATAATTATTACTGAATGGGTCATCATCGGAACGAGTAAATGTCTTTTCTGTGCGATATAAGCCAGAGTCATATTTATGTAAATAGGTTGTAGTTTGAGAAACATTACTAGTGAAATTAGCATAATCAAAATTTTTTTGATAAGAGATATTATCTAAACTTGCTAGCAGATTAATACTTACTTCTAGTCCTACTATTCCGAAAAAGATTACTGGGATCCACTTATAGTTAAAAAATAAAATTATGAGTAAACTACATAAAAGAAAAAGGATGGTAAGAATAATATTAGTTTGGCTCAAAAATTCTTTTTGATGGATACTTAATAAAAGAAAGATACTTAAGCTAATTACTAAAAGCAGACTAGCTATTTTGCTCGTAAGATTAAATTTGTGTGTATGTGCGAGAACTTGAGTACCCAGATAGATTGCATAGAAAGAAAAGATAAAGCTAAAGCGTGCTGGATACCAAACAGGATATTGGCCTAAATGCCATAACAGAACTAGTGGGTTAAAGCTAAAAGATAGGAATAGAAATAATAGTAAAATAGCTGATGTAAATTTTTCTTTTAGGGAAAAATGTTGATTGATAAAGTAAAGGAGGCACAATAGAGTAAAAATACTAGTTAGAAAAATGTTAGGTAGTCCTTTTTCCATCTCAGTAAAATTAAATGCGCCAATTACTAATTTATCAAGAGCTTGATATGGTGCAAACTGAAAACCTAGCGAAAGGGTAGTGTCGGAGTTAATTTTTCCATTTAATATTTCAAAAAAGGCTGGTAATAATACAAAGGCGCCTAGGGTAGTGCCTAAGAGACTCTTAGTGAAATAGTGGAAAATAATTTTGCTTGAGAAAGAATGATTAATTAGAGCAGTAATAAAATAAAGTAAGCCAAAAAATAGCACCATGAAACCAGTATAAAAATTAGTTAACCATAGTAAGAAAGTGATCGTGGTAAGATAAAAATAGTGTTTCTTTTGTTCAAATAATTTATCAATTGCGTCTAGTAAAAGAGGTAATAAAATTAGACTGTCGAGCCACATGAGATTTAAATTATAGCTAACAACAAAACCGCTCAGTGCAAAAGCAAGACTAGCGGCTAAAGCGAAAATTTTATTATCACCCTTGAAAAATTTCTGAAAATAAAAGAAGCTACTTAAACCAATAGCGCCGACTTTTAGACTAATAATTAAAAGAATAGCTATTGGTAAAGATGAATTTGAAAAAAGTAATAGTAGAAAATTAAAGGGACTATTTAAATAATAGGCACTAGTTCCAATAAACGAACTCCCTAGACCATTACTGAATGTAAAAATAAAGTTTAAAGGATTAGAGAGTAGATTATTTTTATAAAAAGAAAGAAAGTCAATATATTGTTGACCTAGATCAACGGTTAAAATTTCCTGGCCTCGATATAGAAAATAGCTTGCAAAGATACAAGTAGGCAGTAAAAAAGAAAGCCAATATAGATATTTATTTTTAAAATATGTTTTAATTTTGTTGATAATCATTGATAAATACCCTACTTCTTAAGAATATATAATTATTGCGATTTTCACTGGGAGAAAAATAGAATTTAGATGCATTTTTTGCTAAAATCAATTCTAGTTTAGTGAGGTTAGAATTTTGAATTATTTAAAACAGAGTAAAGGTTCGAATAGAAATTCCACTTCGACGCCCCTAAGAATGAAAATTATTTTGGGCGTCATTTTAGTTTTATTTTTATTATTAATTGGTCAATTGGCCTACTTACAGCTTTTCTACGGTGGACGTTTTCAAGCAGAGGTACAGCAAACCGACCAAAAGATTGTATCAAATAATGTACCACGTGGTGTGATGTATGATAGCAGCGGTAAAGTTTTGGTAGGTAATAAAGCTAATAACGCAATTACTTATACCAAAAATTCTAGCATTACGTCTAGTCAAATATATAAAATTTCTAATCGCTTAAGTCAATATATAACACTTGATGATGAAGAACCTACCCAAAGACAGCTTTATGATTATTATTTAGCTAACAGTAAAATATCAGAAAAGGAAACAGCTAAGCTGCCTCGATCTGAACGTTATGACAGTAATGGGGATGCTTTAAGTTCAAGTCAAATCTATAACAATGTCTTAAAACGTGTTGAAAAGCAAGATATCCATTTTACTAAACGTCAAAAAACAGCTGCTTTAATTTTTAATAAGATTTCTGGAGCATACACTTTATCTACTATCTATATTAAAAATAAAGGTCTAACTGATAGAGAAATGGCATTAGTTGGAGAGCACCTATCTGAATTGCCAGGTGTAGGTATTGGAACTGACTGGTCCAGAAGCTATCCAAATGGAAAATCCATTAAAAGTATCATTGGTTCCGTTTCTTCAGAAAAAGCTGGTTTACCAAGTGATAACTTGCAGTACTACTTAACACAAGGTTACTCACGAAATGACCGTGTAGGTACAAGTTACTTAGAAGAAAAGTATGAGCCGCTTCTGAAAGGAACTAAGTCTAAGTCACAGGTAGTTACTAAGTCCGGAGATGGTGTTGAACAAACTAAGACTGTCTATAAAGGACAAAGTGGTGCCAGTTTGATTTTGACAATGAATGCTAAATATCAACAACAAGTAGAAGATGCACTGAAGAAGCAATATGCGGCTGCTAAAGCTGCAGGTGCTACGCAGTATTCTAATGGTGCCTATGCAGTAGCGATGAATCCAAAGACTGGAGCACTTTTAGCGATTGCAGGTATTGATCATAATGCAAAGACTAATAAAGATACTGATGATGCGTTAGGTGTAATTAATAAATCCTTTGTTATGGGGTCTGCAGTCAAAGGGGCAACTGTTGCGGGTGGATTAATGAATGGTGTTATTACACCAACTAACAACGTAATGCCCGATACGCCAATTTACTTGCCAGGTTCTCCAATTAAGAAATCTGTTTACCCAGTTGGTACATTTGGTAGTCTTGATGCCCCAACAGCTCTTGAAGTATCAAGTAACATTTACATGATGCAATTAGCTTTAAGATGGGTAAATGCTAAATATACTCCACATAGTTTTATCTCAATGCCTTCAGATGCATTTACTAAATTGAGACGTAATTTTGCAATGTTTGGTTTGGGTCAAAAAACTGGTGTAGACCTTCCTGGAGAAGTTTCAGGTATTCAAGGTCGCTCATATAACTCAGCTGGTCAATTGCTTACAGGTTCTGTTCTTGACTTGTCTTACGGAAACTATGATGCTTATACGCCAATTCAATTAGTACAATATATTTCAACTATTGCTAATGGTGGATATCGTATGCGCCCATATTTAGTTCAATCAGTTGGTGAGACTAATTCGCAAGGTAATAAAGTATCAATTCTTCATAACACTAAGCCACAGGTTCAGATGCGTATTCCTTGGACTCAGGATCAACTTGATGTTATTCATCAAGGGATGTATCGTGTTGTTCATGGTACTAATTCATGGGGGACAGCCCATTCATTAAAGAACGTTAATCCTTCGATTTCTGGTAAAACTGGTACTGCTCAGACTTTTTATTATGATGAAGATAACCCAGGTAATCCGAATGCGCCAGAAGTTATTAACGCTACTTTTGTTGGTTATGCCCCATCAAAAGATCCTGAAATCGCTGTAGCTGTGGTCTTCCCAGGACTGGACCCAGATAAAGAAGGTTCATATACTTTGCAAGTGGCAAAGGCAATGGTTGAAGACTACTTCAAACTTAATAAATAGAAAAGTACTGGTAAAAGTACGGAAAACATGGTATAGTTTAACAGTTAACTAAATAAGTAGGTGGTGGAAAACATGGCAGAACATATTATCCTTGAATGCACCGAATGTGGCGATAGAAGTTACTTATCTGAAAAGAATAAGCGTAAGCATCCGGAACGTTTAGCTTTAAAGAAGTATTGCCCAGTTGAAAGAAAGGTAACACTTCACCGCGAAACTAAGTAATCAAAGCAACAGGCAATTCCTGTTGTTTTTTTGTATCTAATAATATTTTATTTAATGAATTTAATTAATAAAAAAGATTTACGAAATTTACAAATAAGAAAACTGACTGAATTTGGAAAAACTCAGCAAAAACAATTAGAAGATGAAATCTTAAAAGAAAAGCTACTTAAAAGCCGATTATTACATCAAGTAGAGAATGTTGGTATTTCTATTTCAATGGCTCTAGAAGTCGATACAGCCCCAATTATTGCTACTTTATGGAAAATAAAAAAGAAAGTATATATTCCACGGTGTTTACCAAATAGAAAGATGGAATTTACACTTTATAATAAAAACACTTTTCTAGAAAAAACTAAGTTTGGAGTTTTAGAAAATCACGATCCAAAAGCTGAGGTAAAAAATGATTTAGATTTAATAATTGTACCCGGATTAGCTTATGGATTAGATAAAAATAGTCGGCTTGGTTTTGGTGGTGGATATTATGATCGCTTTTTAAAGAAATATCCTACTCAAACTCTTAGTCTAGTTAATTCCGTTCAGGCTTTTGATCAAACAAAATGGAAAATTGAGGATCATGATATTCCAATAGAAAATCTTATTTTAAGTAAATGAAGGGGATGATGGATAATGCAAAAGTTGAATACTAATCGATTTTCTAGCACTTTTGTTACAAATGCGATTTTAATTGTACTCTTTGTTGTTTTCATAATCGAAACAATAATGGGTGGCTCGACTAATATTAATACCCTAGTTCGACTTGGGGCAATGAATAATCAACTTGTTACTGTTGAACATCAATGGTGGCGTTTGTTTACAGCGCAATTTTTGCATATCGGCTGGTTACATATCGCATCTAATGCAGTAATGATTTATTACATGGGTCAATTTATGGAACCACTTTTAGGTCACTGGCGATTCTTAACAGTTTATTTATTGTCAGGGATTGGTGGAAATCTGTTAAGTTATGCATATGGGAGCGATTCGGTAGTTAGTGCCGGTGCTTCTACAGCTTTATTTGGACTTTTTGGTGTAGTAATTGCTCTTTATTTAGCCAATCGAGCAATTCCGGCAATTAATTATTTGGGAAGGCAGGCTTTAGCATTAGCTATCATTAACTTAGCGCTTGATTTATTTGCAAGTCATATTGATATCTTAGGTCATCTCGGTGGATTAATATCTGGTTTTCTTTTAGGAATAATTTTTGGTAGTGCCCATTTGAGACAATATCATCACAAGTTAAGAGTTATCGCAGCAGTAGTAATAATTATTTATGTTGTCTTCTGTTTACATCAGGGAATAGTGATTAATAATTAATAATGAAAAATTTACATGATGTTCAAAAGCTATTAAAAAAGTTTAATATTATCGTTTATGTTGGTAAACGTAAGTGGGACATAGAACTAATGGGAATTGAACTGGATAATTTATATCATGCAGGTGTAGTTTCTAAGAAAGAATACATGAATGCAAAATTGATTTTAAGTCACGAACATGAAATTGAAGAAGAAAAGGAAACTAGCGCAAAAGATAGTAATGGATTATCATAGTACTATAGAAATTCTTATATAGGGGTAAGTAATTAATGAATATTTTTGGGATTATCAACATTATCTTAATCATCATTATTTTGGCCTTTGCTTTGAGTTGGCTTTGGACATGGATCCAATCCAAAAGAGTCGGTGGTGCATTAACTAATGAAGAATTTGAAAAGGGAAAGCGAAAAGCACAAATTATTGATGTGCGTGAAAAAGGACCTTTTAAAAAAGAACATATTTTAGGAGCACGTAATATTCCTTATACAATGTTTAAATATCAATATCAAGAAATTCGTCCAGATTTACCAGTTTATCTTTATTCTGATTCAAATGCCTTGACAGTAAGAGCAGCACGCTTTTTACAAAAGAAGGGGTATGAAAAGGTATACTGGCTAAAAGACGGTTTTGAAAAATGGGATGGTCAAACTAAGGCCTCTAAATATTAAAAGAGAGATCAACACCTTTTTACAGGGATTAATCTCTCTTTTTTATTTAGCCTTGGTGAGCTGAGTAGCTCTTTCTGTTGGCTTTAATTCTATTTTGTTCGATTCTGTCAGCTTCTTTTTGCTCAGGTTCTACTACCTTTTTCTTGTAAGTAGCAAGTCCTGCTGCAAGTGCACCAACAGTTGCTAAAACACCAGTTACAACACCGGCACCAAATTTCTTTGCCATATAAATGCCTCCCTAGAAATTATTTATCACCTCAAATTTTAGCAATAATTCTTAATTCAATAAAGCCTTTTGCTATATTAACTCTGAAGAAAGAGAAGATTTTTGTTAGAATTGATACCAAGAAAATAAGAGGATTTTATATGCAAAAAATTATTGTACTAATTGGCCCAACTGGGATCGGAAAAACAGAACTAGCGTTAGAGTTAGCTCCAAAAATTAATGCAGAAATTATTTCTGGTGATTCAATGCAAATCTATCAAGAGGTAAGCATCGGTACGGCTAAGCCAACAGATGAAGAACTAAAACGAGTGAAACACTATTTAATTAATCAACGTTCAATTTTTGAAGAGTATTCCGTTAAAGATTTTGTTGCTGAAGGTACCAAAGCAGTAGATAAAATTGTTGCTGATGGAGCCATTCCATTAGTTGTGGGGGGAACCGGATTTTATATTAATGCCTTGGTCAACCAGCTTCAACTTGGTGAACCAGGGGAGTATCAAACGAGCGTTGATCCACAATGGGAAGAATATTTAAAAGAAAATGGAGAAAATAAGTTGTGGGATCTTCTTCAAGCAAAAGATCCAGCTGCAGCAGAAAAAATAGCGCCGCAAAATAGTCGTCGTAGTCTTAGAGCATTAACAGTAATTAGTAGAACCGGTAAATTGTTTAGTGAACAACAACGAAAGATTAATCCGCGATATGATGCTTTAATTCTTGGATTAAATAGTGATCGAGAAGAAGTCTATCAGAGAATAAATATGCGCGTAGATAAAATGATGGAGCATGGGTTACTACAAGAAGCAAAGTTCGTTTATGAAAATAGGTCTCGTGAACATCAAGTAATTCAAGCTATTGGATATAAAGAATTCTTTCCATATTTTTCTGGAGAAAAGACTTTAGATGAATGTGTGAACAAACTGAAACAAGCTTCTCGAAAGTATGCTAAACGTCAATTGACATATTTCAAACACCAATTACCTGTTGTTTGGCTTGATCCTTTGCAAGATGAAAAAGTATCTGAAAAGGCTCTTAGAAAAATAAATGAATTTTTAAACAAATAAAAAATTATGGTTATAATAGTGTATTATTAGTATTCTTTATAACAATTAGTTTAAAATATAGCTAAAGAAATATTAATATTTATTGACGAGACCAATTTGGTCTGCTATTGTATTCAATGTGCATAAGCACAAGTAGTGAATAGATTTTTAAGGACTATACCAATTATAATATTGGACTATAGTTCTTTAGAATAGGTGTGTACAATGAGTAAAACTATTACTGCAGAAGATATTAAAAAGAGTGTTAAAGATAACGATGTTCGTTTTCTAAGATTAGCCTTTACCGATATTAACGGAACATCTAAAGCCGTTGAAGTTCCAACTAGCCAATTAGATAAAGTTTTAACTAATGATATTCGTTTTGACGGTTCTTCAATTGATGGCTTTGTTCGTCTAGAGGAAAGTGACATGGTTTTATACCCAGACTTTTCTACTTGGGCAGTTTTGCCTTGGGGAGATGAAAAGGGTGGAAAGATCGGTCGTTTAGTATGTTCAGTTCACAAGACAAATGGTGAACCTTTTGAAGGTGATCCAAGAAACAACTTGAAGCGTGTTCTTAAAGAAATGAAAGAAATGGGCTTTACTGATTTTGATATTGGTTTTGAAGCAGAATTTCATTTATTTAAGTTAGGGGAAGATGGTAACTGGACTACTGAAGTTCCTGATCATGCTTCATACTTTGATATGACTTCTGACGATGCTGGTGCAAGATGTCGGCGTGATATTGTTGAAACTTTAGAAAGTATTGGTTTTGAAGTTGAAGCTGCTCACCACGAAGTAGGTGATGGTCAACAAGAAATTGACTTTAGATTTGATGATGCTTTAACTACTGCTGACCGTGTTCAAACATTTAAGATGGTTGTTCGTGAAGTAGCAAGAAAGCATGGTTTGTATGCTACATTTATGGCTAAGCCTGTAGAAGGTCAAGCTGGAAACGGAATGCACACTAATATGTCTTTATTTAAAGATGGTAAAAACGTATTCTATGATAAAGATGGTGAATTCCACTTATCAGATACAGCTCTCTATTTCTTAAATGGAATTTTGGAACATGCCCGTGCAATTACAGCAATTGGTAATCCAACTGTTAACTCATATAAACGTCTAATTCCTGGTTTTGAGGCTCCTGTTTATATTTCCTGGGCTTCTAAGAACCGTTCACCACTTGTTCGTATTCCAGATGCTGAAGAAATTAACACTCGTCTAGAAATGCGTTCAGCTGATCCAACTGCTAATCCATATCTTCTCCTTGCAGCTTGTTTAACTGCTGGACTAAATGGTATTAAAGAGGCTAAGAAGCCAATGGCTCCTATTACTTCTAATGTTTTTGAAATGTCTGAAGAAGAAAGAGCTAAGCGAGGCATTAAACCACTTCCATCTACTTTGCATAATGCTGTAAAAGCTTTTAAGGCTGACCCACTAATTCAAGAAGCTTTAGGTGAACACTTAACTCAAAGCTTTATTGATTCTAAGAACCTTGAATGGTCTAAGTACACTCAATCAGTTTCTGATTGGGAAAGAGACCGTTACATGGGGTATTAATTAAGTAATATAAACTAATAAGCCAGTTGATTTATTCAACTGGCTTTTTTGCTTAAACTCAAAGTATGATAAAGTTAAAAGTGATAATGCTAGATAGGAGTAAAAAATTGAAACAGAAGCAATCAATTTATACTAAAGACGTTATTCTGGTTATGGCCGCGTCTTTCTTTTTTATGTTCTCAGTAATGTTTGTAACACCCTTGATTAATGGCTATGCAATCAGTTTAGGTGCTAGTGCGGTATTTGCCGGTGTGATAACAGGGATTATGAGTGTAGTTTCAATGTTCTTAAGACCGGTCGCTGGTAATTTAACTGACCGTTTTTCAAAGTATAGTTTGTCCTTTATTGGAGGAGTATTAATTTTAATTGGGGTGGCAGGCTACTGTTTTTCTCCTTCGGGAAATTGGCTCTTAATTTTTAGGTTAATTAATGGTACTGGTTTTGTGCTCGCAACAGTTTGTATGACTACGTGGTTAGCATTTCTGGTTCCTCGGAGTCATGTTGGAGAAGCAATGGGATTCTATGGCTTGATGAATGCTTTAGCCATGGCTCTTGCACCAGCTTTAGCTATTAATTTGTATAAAATAATTGGCTATAAGTCAGCTCTTTGGCTCGCTGTACTTGCAGCACTATTAATGATTGTTTCTATTCAATTTGTTGGAAACCATGCTAAGCCTAAAATTACTAATAATAAAAAAAGAAAAATAAAAATCATTCAAAAAGATGCTATTCCCGTAGCGTTATTAACTATTTTTTTTGCAATTCCATATTTTATTACACAAGCCGACATTGTAGTGTATGTTGAAAGACAGCATTTTTCAATTGCTGTAGGTTATTTTTTTGTAATTTATGCGATCGCCTTATTATTAATTAGAATTGGTTTAAAAAAGTATTTTGATTTAATTCGCTTTGGCTTTTGGTTCTGGCTAAGTTTAGTTGCGATGATTTTATTTTTAATTATTGCTACTTTTATGGTCAATAACTGGTTAATGGGATTAGCTGCAATTATGCTTTCGATTGGATATGGGGTTATTTACTCTGTGAATCAGTCTACCGCTTTGATGTTAGCTCCAATTGAAGAACAAGGGTTAGCTAGTTCGACTTTTTATTTGGGCCTTGATATAGGAATGGCAACTGGTCCAATGATCGGTGGTGTGACCGCTCAAAATCTAGCTCCAGATTACTTTTACCCAGTTTTATTGGTTATTGTGCCAATTATTTTAATTATTTACTTTATATATCATAAGAAATTAAATGGTGCCTTAAATCACCGTTAGTAAGGAGAAGAAGATGACTATTCCTTTTAAAGCTGTTGCGGTTGATATGGATGGAACATTTTTAAACGACCAAAGAAGCTATGACCATGATTTGTTTGCTCAAATTTTAAATAAATTAGAAAAACGTAATATTCAATTTATTGTAGCTAGTGGTCGTCCATTTGCTCGTTTAAAAAATGACTTTTCTGAATTTATTGATCGCGTAGATTTCGTGACTGCCAATGGTTCTCGACTAATTGTTGAAGGAAAAGAAGTGGCTGTTGAAGGATTAACTAAAAAGCAGACCATTGATTTAATTAATTTTGTCCATCATACCTATGGAAGTATGGCGACAATTGCCTATGGCAGGGAGACAGCATATATTGGAACTGAAGCATCAGCAAAAGATAAGGAATTTTTGCAGTACTTCGCTAAAGAAAGTGTAGAGATCGGTGATTGGGAAGAGTTACCTGATGATACCTTTATTGAATTGACTTTTCATCATGATAGTAAAATAGCTGGAGAGATTGAGAAAAAATTTAATGAGCAATATGGGAAGATTGTGACTACTTTTGCTTCAAATCCAGTAGCTATTGATGCTGTTAAACATGGAATTAATAAGGCAACTGGATTGAAAAAGTTACTGGCTTATTTTGGATTAACTGGTGAAGATTTAATTGCTTTTGGTGATAGTGGTAATGATATTCCAATGCTAGATTTTGCAAAATATAGCTATGCAATGGAAAATGGGATGGCTATTGCAAAAGAACATGCAAAGTATTTGGCTCCTAGCAATAATGACAATGGAGTTTTGAGAGTTTTAAATGAATATTTAGATAAAAACTAGGATGAGCAAAAAAAGATGTAGATTGTTTCTGCATCTTTTTTTGCTATCTTATACAATATAAACCTGTCCCTTTACTAAGTTTATTTTGATACCAAAAATTTTACTTTTTTCGTTTGTATTCTTCGTACATACATAGATAGGAAGATGGTTAGACTTTAATTTGCCCAGTAAATGGTTAATTTGAGCAATTGTTTTAGCATTTTCTCCTGTATATAAAAGGCATCGATCTCCGTCAATTTGGACTTTACTGATTGGATCAATTACGCCATTTTTCTTATTTTGATAAAAAAATTGAAAATTGGGATGGAGATCAGAAATTAAAATTAAGAAATCATCTAAATACATAGATCTTTATCCTCTCTTGATTTCTATATTTTTTAGAGATAATATAGATTATATTTTAGAACCGAGGTCTTCTAATGAAGCTGAAGAGTAAAAAAATAAAAATAGCTATTATCTCTATTTTAGCAGTTTGTGGTATTTTTTTAGCTGCAGGCCTATATTTCTATCAGGTTGCTGTTGTTCCAGGACATAAATCTTTTATTAACAATGATACTAAGCTAGTTAAAACTGACCCACTATACAAGGAAAAAAAGTGGTATCAAAATGTGTATAAACAAAAGTGGATTATGAAGTCAGCAGACGATAATTTGACGTTAGATGCAAATTATATTCCAGTAAATAATTCTAAAAAGACAGTTATTGTCCTGCACGGTTTTATGAATAATAAAGATACAATGGGAGCTTATGCTGCTATGTTTCATAAACTAGGCTACAATGTTCTATTACCGGATGCACGTGGTCATGGACAAAGTGAAGGAAACTATATTGGGTATGGTTGGCGTGAAAAAGTAGATGTTAAAAAATGGGCTGAGAAAGTTATTAAAAGGAATGGAAATAAGAGTCAGATTGCTATCTTTGGTGTAAGTATGGGTGGTGCTACAACAATGATGTCAAGTGGACTAAAAATGCCTAAACAAGTAAAAGCTTATATTGAGGATTGTGGCTACACTAATGTTAAGGATGAGATAGAACACGAAGCAGAAGACTTATATCATTTTCCGGCTTTTCCCCGTTTTCCTTTAGTTGAAGTTTTAAGTGGAATAACTAGAATTAGAGCAGGTTACTTTTTAAAAGATGCTAGTAGCGTAAAACAAGTTGCTAAAAATAAAAGACCAATATTGTTTATTCATGGTGCTAAAGATACTTTTGTACCAACACAGATGGTCTATCAAAACTATAAGGCAGCAAATGGTCCGAAAGAACTTTGGGTTGTTCCCGGAGCTAAACATGCTAAATCATTTGCGACTCACCCGATTCAATATCAGGAGAAAGTAAATAATTTTTTGAGTAAGTATATGTAAAAGATTGCTAAGATTGTTTAGCAATCTTTTTTTAGAATTGATTAAAAAAATTATACTTTATACATTTGATGCATGGCGTGAGCTATCATGTTAATAGAATAATTTTTATTAAGAGGTGGAAGAGTGTTACAGGATGTTTATATAGTAGGAATGAATCGAATTCCTTTTGGTAAGTATCGTGGATTTTATAAGGATAAAAGTGCTGTTGACCTAGGAGTGTTAGCACTTAAGGGATTATTGAAAAAGAATATTGTTCCACAAGATAAAATAGATAGCATTTTGGTGGGAAATGTATTAAGTGCTGGGCTAGGTCAAAATGTCGCTCGACAAATAGCTTTAAAATCAGGTTTACCTGAATCTGTAGTGGGTACTAGCGTAGACGACGTTTGTGGTTCAAGTTTAAAGGCATTACGGTTTGCTCAAGGTCAAATGCTCCTAGGAGATTCTCAAATTGCAATTGTAGGTGGGGCAGAAAGTATGACAAATGCACCACTTTTACTTGATAAAAGTAAAAAGCATGATGAAAATCCAGCATATCAAGATAGCTTAATGATAGATGGAATTGGGGATGCTTATTCGAGAAAGCCGATGGGAATTACAGCTGAGAATGTAGCTGATAAATACCATATTACGCGTCAAGATATGGATGAATTTGCACGTGATTCTCATGCCAAGGCTTATGCAGCTCAGGAGAATGACTGGTTTAAGGAAGAGTATGCACCAATTGAACTCGATGGTCATGTTCTTGATCATGATGAAACCATTCGACCAGATTCTAGTTTAGAAGCCCTAGGTCAATTAAAACCTGTATTTAAGGAAAATGGACGAGTTACGGCTGGCAATTCTTCACCGTTAACTGATGGTGCAAGTATGTTGTTATTATCTAATCAACAAAAATTAGATGAATTAAATTTAACTCCATTAGCATACTTGGGTGCCTATGCGGAAATTGGCTGTGATCCTGCTTATATGGGATACGCACCATATTTTGCTATTAAAAAATTACTTACAAAAACTAATAGCACAATTGAGGATTATGATCTAATTGAAATTAATGAGGCCTTTGCAGCTCAAGCATATGCTGTAGCCCGTGATCTAAATATTCCAAAAGAAAAATTAAATATCGCTGGAGGAGCAATTAGTTTAGGACATCCGCTTGGTGCAACCGGTACGCGCTTAGTAATGAGTGCAGTAAACAGTTTGCGTAAAATTAATGGTCGAAGAGCAATTGTATCTCTATGTATTGGCGGTGGCCAAGGAATCGCATATGAAATTAGAAGAATCATCTAAAAAGAAATTTTATCAATGGTTACCGGAGGAAAGAAGAGCCTTTTTAACCGAAAAAGGAATTAAACTAAGTGAGATTGAGTCTGAAACTTTGGAAAGACTAGATAAACTTAGTGAAAATGTAATTGGTCAAGTCCGTCTTCCTCTTGGTGTGCTTCCCAAGTTAATAGTTAACGGGAAAGATTATCAAGTACCAATGGCCGTAGAAGAACCATCAGTTGTTGCAGCAGCAAACCATGCAGCTAAAATTTTTAATCAAAATGGTGGAGCAGTAGCTGATAGTAAACGAAATGGAATATATGGTCAAATTGTTTTAGAGGTAACTGATAATTTTGATTTAACTAAGTTTACTACTGAATTTTCTCAATTAATTAGCTTAGCTAATAAAAAATTCGTTAGCTTAGTCAAGCATGGTGGAGGAGTTCGTAAAATTGAAGCTTCTCAAAAAGAAAATTTAGTTTTTCTTAGAGTTTTGGTTGACCCAGCAGAAGCTATGGGAGCTAATAAAACAAATGCTATTTTAGAATTTTTAGGAAATGAATTAGAGAAGCAGCCAGATATTGAACAAACTCTGTATGCAATTTTGTCTAATTATCCTACGCAATTGACTAGTGCTAAAGTAAGTCTTTCAATTGACAGTGTAGGAGGATTAAAAGTTGCTAAAAAGATAGCTTTATTGAGTAAAATAGGACAAACTGATATTTACCGGGCAGTGACTAATAATAAAGGAATTATGAATGGTATTGATAGTGTATTAGTTGCAACTGGTAATGATTATCGTGGAGTTGAAGCAGCAACTGCTGTTTGGGCTAATAAAAATGGTGCCTATACATCTTTGAGTAAGTGGAAAATTGAAGAAGATAGACTAGTGGGGACTGTAACAGTTCCCTTAGCACTCGGTGTAGTAGGTGGCTCAATTAAGGCTCGTCGAGACGTTCAACAAAGCTTTAGTTTATTAGGTAATATATCTGCCAAGCAACTAGCAGAAGTTATTGCGACAACTGGCTTAGCAAATAACTTTTCAGCTCTTTTAGCAATTTCTACTAAGGGAATTCAAGCTGGGCATATGAAATTGCAGGCGAGAAATTTAGTAGCAACCTTAAAAGCTAGTGAAGGTGAAAAAGCAATAGTTTTAAAAAAATTGCAGGAAAGTAAAAAATATACTCAAGAAGCAGCTTTTGAATTTTTAAGCGAAATAAGAAAGGATCAAAAATAAGATGAAGGTTGGAATTGATCAAATTGGATATTTTACTCCAAATAAGTATGTTGATATGGTGGATTTAGCCCATGCTAGGAATCAAGATCCAAATAAATTTTTAATTGGAATTGGACAGAAAAAAATGAGCGTTGCAGATCCAACTCAAGATGCAGTTTCAATGGGAATTAATGCAACTCTACGCTATATCGATAAGATTGATAAATCAAAAGTAGGACTTTTGATTTTTGGTACTGAAAGTAGTGTGGATCAATCTAAATCTGGCTCTTTATTTGTAAAATCGGCATTAGGGTTAGATCCTACTGTGAGAGCTTTTGAAGTTAAGGAAGCATGTTTTGGCTTAACGGCTGGCTTAATGATTGCCCAAGATTTTGTACGACTTCATCCTGATCAAACTGCTATTGTTATCGGCAGTGATATTGCTCGCTATGGGGTTAATACTGCTGGTGAAGTTACTCAAGGAGCTGGAAGTGTTAGTTTATTAATTTCTAGTAATCCAAGAATTTTAGAATTAAATGAAGGCCATAGTGCTTATAGTGAGGATATCAATGATTTCTGGCGCCCTAACTATTCTAAAACGGCCAAGGTAGATGGAAAGTATTCTACCCAGGTTTACTTAGACTTTTTCAAACATACTTTTTCTGCTTACAAAGAACAAAAGAATCTTGAAACAAAAGATTTTGCTGCTATTGTCTACCACTTACCTTTTACTAAGATGGGATTAAAGGCAAATAGATTAGCTGTTGAGGGAACGGATGAAGAAACAAATGCCCGGTTAATGGACAGCTTTACTGCAGCTAAAGAATTGAATGCAAATGTAGGTAATATTTACACTGGATCGTTATACTTGAGTCTACTTAGTTTACTTGAAAATGGTAGGTTAAAAGCTGGAGACTTAGTCGGTCTATTTTCTTATGGTTCAGGTGCAATGGCTGAATTTTATTCCGCAAATGTAGTTGAAGACTATGAAAAACAACTTGATAAGGTTGGAGATAAAGCTTTATTAGATAATCGAAGCAAGCTTAGTGTTGCCGAATATGAGGAAATCTTTTCTGCAGGTTTGGAAGATCCAGAAAATAATGTTGAACTTATCAGTGATGAAGAAACTGGTAGATATTATTTTGCTGGTGTTCGTAATGATATCCGCCAATATCAAGTTAAATAGCTTGTATTCGCTTACATAGTTGTTATAATAAGATGTGTGGAGAGGTAGAATAATATTGTAAATAGTTTTTATCTCCAGATTGTAGTGTTTTAAAGACAAGATTCTCTTAGTAAGATCAAATAGTCGTTATTCAATACAGATGCAAACAAGTGATGTTGATCAAGTCATAATATCAAACCCAGATACTGACGTTATGGCGCTAGATAGTATTTACCTCATCCACTTGAAAAAAGGTTGTAGACCAGGCAGTCTACAACCTTTTTTATAAGCACAAAAAAAGCAGTCACATCGACTGCTTAAATTAATATAATTACTTATTTTTTCTTAAAACTAGTTTGGTAACGCCTTCCCAACGTGGTGTTTGTGGCATCATATCAACCGGTTGAATTACCCTAACATCATAAGCGTCACTTAGAAGAACTAAATCTTTTGCAAGAGTAGCTGGGTTACAAGAAACATAAACAAAGGTTTCAGGCTTTACTTCAAGTAGAGTTTTAATTAACTTTTTGCTTAATCCTGTACGTGGGGGGTCGACGATTAATGCATTAATTGGAACACCTTGATTTTTTAGTTCTGGAAGTAATTTTTCTACATTTCCTTGAATATATTCCGCATTTCTTACATGATTTAAGCGGCAGTTTTCTTGAGCATCGATTACGGCTTCAGGAATAGATTCAATTCCAATAACCTGTCTTACTTGATCGCTAGCTAAGATTCCCAAAGTACCAACGCCCGCATAAGCATCGATCAAAGTTTGATCAGGAGTTAAGTCAAGATATTTAAGGGCTTCTGAGTAAAGAGTAGTAGTTTGTTCAGGGTTAAGCTGGAAAAATGCGCGTGGTGAAAGCTTAAACTTTTTACCTAGTATTTCTTCTGTAATATGTGACTTTCCGAACAATTTAATAGTTTTATTGCCCAAACTTGAGGATTTTGCCATTGAGTTTCATTTTGGAAAACAGAAACTACATTCGGAAGTTTCATAATATGACTAGCAAGTAACTTGAGATCTTTAATTTTTTTACCAATTGTAATTAAAGTTACCTGAATTTCACCAGTAGCATTGCTTTGACGAACGGCAATGGTTTTAATTCCATCGGTATGACGTCTAAAGTCGGCAATTCGGATGTGAAGTTTATCGATTAGTTTCTTAATTTCACGTTCTACTTTTTGAGTCTCTTTTGTTTGAGTAGGCATATCAGGCAGGTCAATAAGACGACGGGAATTAGGAGCATAGAGACCAAGTTTACTCTTCCCTTATTAAATTCAATTTGATATTGAGCTTTATTTCGATAATTCCAAGCGTTTGGTGCAGGAATTGTCTTTTTAACTTTATATTTAATATAGTCTCTTGGATGATATTTTCTAAGCGATTCTAGAATTAGGTGTTGTTTAAATTCAAGTTGTTTTGGATAAGAAAGGTGTGCGAGTTCTAATCCACCAACTGCAGGATCAACTCCTTTAGGAAAGGTAACTCTGTCAGGAGATTTTTCTTTAATTCTTACTAATTCACCTTCCAGATAGTGTGGATGGCGATCAACGATCTTAGCAACAACTACCTCATTTGGAAGCGCACCAGGAATAAAAATAATTTTCTTTTTATAGTATCCAATACCTTCACCATTAATACCCAAGCGTTTAATAGTGATGATAATATTTTTTTCTTGTTTGTTTTTAGTAAATTTTGTCAAAATAAGGCCCTCATTTCGATTGATTCATGAAAAAAGTGTCACAATAAGCATAAGCGTTATTTTCAAGTGATACAAGTATTTAATTTATTATAATATAGAAGAAATAAAAAAATGAAGAAGGTGTAATAATGCCAATTATTACTAAGATTAGTAGGCAAAAGCGAAAGGGACGCTATAATATTTTTATTGATAATGAATATGCCTTCAGTGTCAGTGAAAGAACCTTAGCTGAAAAAAGACTGTTAAAAGGAACTGAACTAAGCCTTGAAGATATTGAAAAAATAAAAAAAGCTGAAGCAGATAGTCATGCGCTCCAGCTAGCTATGTCTTATTTAAGCTATCAGCCGCGTAGTGTATATGAAGTTTTAACTTATTTAAATAAGCAGGGGATTAGTCCAGAAGCTAGTCAAAGTGCTATAGAAAACTTAATAGAATTAAATTATCTTGATGATAATAATTTTGCACGCTTATTTATCCAGAATAACCTTAGAGTAGGAAAAGATGGCCCAAGATCAATTAGTAGTAAATTAAAACAAAAAGGTGTAGCTAACGATATTATTCAGGATTCTCTTTATGAAGTAGATGATGAAGAATGGATAGAAGCTGGTATGCGCTTAATACATTCAATTGGTCATCAAGTAGGAAAAATGTCGTATAAAGAAATTAAGCAAAAAGCGCTAAAAAAACTACAAACACATGGTTTTAACCAAGAGCTAGGAGAACTTGTAGTTGATCAGTTAGATTTAGAAAGTACAGAAGATGATCAACTAGAGGCCTTGAAAAAACAAGGAATTAAAGCTTGGCGTCGTTATCGAAGAGATGATGACTTTAAGAGACGACAGAAAGTTAAAAGATACTTATTTCAACATGGTTTTTCCAGTGGAGAGATTGATAGTTTTTTAAGTGGTGAAGTAGTAAATTTAGAAGAAATAGATGAATATTAATTTGCTGGTATAATATTTAGTTAGGAGGCGAATATCATGGAGATGCCTCGTGAAGGCGATTATATCGCAATACAAAGTTATAAACATAATGGTACGCTACACCGAAATTGGCGTGACACTATGGTAGTTAAAACAGAACAAAATATTATTATTGGCGTTAATGATCGGACTTTAATTACCGAAGAAGACGGTAGAAAATGGATTAGTCGTGAACCAGCAATTGTTTATTTTCATCGTAAACTTTGGTTTAATGTGATAGCAATGCTTAGGCCAGATGGTGTTGCATACTATGCAAATTTAGCTAGTCCATTTATTTTAGATCGAGAAGCATTAAAATATATCGACTATGATCTAGATATTAAAGTTTTTCCAGATGGAGAAAAAAGACTTCTAGATGCCGATGAGTATGCGATGAACAAAAAAACGCTGGCATTATAGCGAAGAGATTGATAGTATTTTGCGTAGTACTAGTTTTGAATTATTAGATTGGATTGATCAAAAGAAGGGACCGTTTGCTAGAAAGTTTGTACAAATTTGGTATGAACGCTATAACCAATTACGTCCTGACTTAGATCGAAGCTTTTTTAAGGGGAGAGAAAATGAAGAAAGAAAAATACTCGGCACATAACTTTATCGGTAAGGTTTTTATGCCAAATCAAATTGACGAAAATAAGACATATACAGCTGCTATTCAAGAGATGGAAAATGATCCTGTATTCCAAAAGTTTATCAAAGACAATGGGTATGAAAATGAACGAGCAAGCTTGGTGGTATTTGGACCAGAAAACTTTATGTTTTGGTATGGAATCTTGGCTGATGACAAACAAATGCCTGTTGCAGGATTAAATAAATTTGAATTACCTGCTTCAGAAATTGCAGAAATTAATACACCAGATAGTAATTTAGCTTTCTTTAGCCAACCTTTAAATTTTTGTTATTCCTACTTTTTTAGATAAATTGTCAAAAGATGGCATTACTATGTACGAAAATTTAGGCGATAGTGAAAAACCATATGTTTTAGCTAAATTAAACTTAGAAACAAAAGAACTGGCCCAGATTTTATATCTAGATGCCAGTTCTGAAGAAAGTTCAAAATAATTACTTCTGTTTAGGGTCAATAGAAAGATTATCATATTCAATATAAGCGCCAATACATGTTGAAATTAGCATGATCAATAAGACTATTCCAACGGAATTGCCAATAATAAAAGATAGTGAGAAGAATTTTCTTACTAAGTCCATGGCAAGCCGGCAGAGGGCAAAGTCAACTAAACAATTACAAATAAGTAGAAATTTACGTCTACGAATACTATAAAAACGTAAAATCTGTTTAAACAAGTTATTTGGTACTTCATCAGAGACTAAATCAAGTGGACGTTGAATAGTGGCCTTAATTGCAAACATAATAATTGTACCAACTAAGGCACCGATAAAACTTCTAAAAATGTCACTAGAATGTCTAACTAAGGCATTATAACAGATACCAATTAGGGTTAAACTGCAAAGATACGGAATTAATAGTAAAAAAGTAAATACTAAGTAGATGTTTTGTTTTTTCATCTATAGGACCCCATTTCTTGTTCCTTATTTTATCATATATTTGCATGTGATATAATTACCGATAATTGTGATTAAAATGGGCCTTAACACATCAATAGAAAGAGAGAATTTAAAGATGAGTAGTGATCCCGGTGCGGGGGATATATTTAGCAAATTAAGAGCTAAATTTCGTGGCGATGAAGATATCGATGGCCAACGTAAGCTAAATAAAATTTTAAATAAATTACATGAGCAAAAAGAAATCAGCGATCGTGAATATTCAATGATGGAAGGTATTCTTGAATTTGAGGAAAAGATGGCACGAGAAGTAATGGTGCCTCGAACTGATGCTTTCATGGTCGATATTAATGATAGTTTTCAAGAAAACTTAGATAAGATCTTAAAAGAGCCTTATTCAAGAGTGCCTGTTTATGATGGAGATAAAGATAAGATTGTAGGCGTCATTCATATTAGAACTGTCTTACGAAAAGCTCATAAAGTTGGTTTTGATAAGCTAGACTACGATCAGGTTATGTTTAAGCCTTTATTTGCACCTGAAACTATTGAATTAGGAGAATTGTTAGTCGAGATGCAGGAGACCCAAAGACAGCTTGCTATTTTGACTGATGAGTACGGCGGCGTTGTTGGACTCGCAACAATTGAAGATTTAATTGAAGAAATTGTCGGCGATATTGACGATGAAGTTGATAAGGCTGAGGTATTATTTTCAAAAATTGGGCCAAGAGAGTATGTTATTTATGGAAAAATGCCTTTAGCTGACTTCAATGAAGAATTTGGAACTGATTTGGCAATGGAAAATGTGGATACTGTTGCTGGATATGTAATTACTAAATTAGGTCTAATTCCCGCTAAGGGAGAGAAGTTGAGCGTTAAACTTGATAATGGGATGGTTTTAACCACGAGACGAATGAAAGGTTCTCGTTTATTAACACTGCTGCTCACAATTCCAGAAAAACAAGAAAAGGAAGAAGCTAAAGATTAATGATAAAGTTAACGGATGAAGTGAAAAAAAGACGCACATTTGCGATTATTTCTCACCCGGATGCGGGTAAGACTACAATTACTGAACAAATGCTCCTTTTTGGTGGAGTAATTCGAAGCGCAGGTACAGTTAAAGCACGTAAAAGTGGTCACTATGCAACTAGTGACTGGATGGCAATTGAAAAAAAGCGTGGTATTTCAGTTACTAGTTCAGTAATGCAATTTGAATACCAAGGAAAGAGAATTAATATTCTAGATACTCCTGGACACCAAGATTTCTCTGAAGATACCTATCGGACCTTAATGGCTGTTGATGCTGCAGTAATGGTTATTGATTCTGCTAAAGGTATCGAACCTCAAACTAAAAAGCTGTTTAAAGTTGTAAAGAAGAGAGGTATTCCGATCTTTACTTTCATGAACAAATTAGATCGGGATGGACGTGAACCACTAGACTTAATTGCTGAATTAGAAGATTTGCTAGGCATTGAAGGTGTAGCAATGAACTGGCCAATTGGTATGGGAAAGCAATTAAAAGGCTTATACGACATTGCAAACAATCGGGTTGAACTCTATCGAAAAGATGAAGATGATCGCTATTTACCATTAGATGAAAATGGCAAATTATCTGAAGATGAAGCTTTAGCACAGGATAGTCTATACCAATCGACTTTAGATGATATTGACTTGTTGAAAGAAGCTGGAAATACTTTTGATAAAGATAAGATTTTAAGAGGAAATCAAACACCAGTCTTCTTTGGATCGGCTTTAACTAACTTTGGGGTAGAAACTTTCTTGGATAGTTTTGTTAATTTAGCACCTGCTCCTCAAGAACATGTGGTTAATGAAGATGAAAAGTTAGCTGCAGATGATCCAGAATTCTCTGGTTTTGTTTTTAAAATTCAAGCAAACATGAATCCTAACCACCGTGATCGAATTGCTTTTGTAAGAATTGGAAGCGGCGAATTCAAAAAGGGAATTGATGTAACTTTAGCTCGAACTGGTAAGCCTGTTCGATTGAATAATGCAACTGAGTTTATGTCTAGTGAACGTGTACAAGTTTCTGATGCAGTAGCTGGAGATATAGTTGGTTTGTATGATACTGGTAATTTCCAGATTGGTGATTCAATCTATGCTGGAAGAAGAAAATTGTCTATCCAGAGTTACCACAATTTACGCCTGAAATTTTTATGCGAGTAACTGCTAAAAATGTTATGAAGCAAAAATCATTCCATAAAGGGATGAATCAATTAGTTCAGGAAGGTGCGATTCAACTTTATCGTGGCTATTCAACTGATGATTATATTTTGGGGCAGTTGGTCAATTACAATTTGAAGTATTCTCTTTCAGAATGAAAAATGAATACAATTCAGAAGTTGAGCTCCATACATTAGGAAACCGTGTGGCTCGTTGGATTAACCCGGATCAATTAGATCCTAAAATGTCATCATCCCGTAACTTATTGGTTAAAGATCGGGATGGTGAGCCATTGTTCTTATTTGAAAATGCATTTGCTGAGAGATGGTTTAAAGATAAGTATCCTGATGTTGAATTGACTTCAAGATTATAAGATAGAAAAAAGCCGTGGAGCAACTCCACGGCTTTTTGCGATTTTAACGATCACAAGTGATAGAAATGATTTTTCTACTTTTATCAACTGTTATATCATAAATTCGATCTTCATGAATTAGACGCTTAATAACAAATTCTACTTCATCTTGTCTAATAGGACGTTTATGATTTTCCATAACGATTTCAATTTTATCAGCTGTTTCGCTGTATACTACTGTGGTATTACCTAAAGAGTAAACTTTTACGAATTGACTATTAGTAGCTGCTAATTGTCTTTGGACTAAATCACGGTAGCTATTTGTAACATCAATTAAATGCATCATATTTATAACCTCGATATATAATGTGTCTTTAAAATCCTAATTTAAGTATAACCTTTTTGCAGAATTTATAAAAATAAAAATAAGAGTCACGGAACCTGTGACTCTTATTTGCTCCTAAATAATTAATTTTCACTAATTACTATTTTACCGTCAACTACATTAGCCTTTAGGTCTTTAGCAGCTGGATTATCAAGTTTATAATCGGCTACCTTATCTTCAATTTCTTCTTGGATCGTACGACGAAGTGGACGAACACCCATAGAAGGATCATAACCTTTTTCGACAAGAAGTTCTTTTGCTTCAGGTGTAACATCAATATGTAGGCCCTGATCTTTTACCATATCATTGGTGTTTGCAAGCATTAAATCAACAATCTTGATTAAGTCTTTCTTATCAAGTGCATTAAATTCAACTATATCATCAAGTCTATTTAAGAATTCAGGTTTAAAGTATTGACCTAAGCTATTCTTAAATTGTTCTTGATGACTGTTTTCAGCTGCAAAACCTACGCTAGCTTCTTTGATTCCTTGACCAGCATTAGAAGTCATAATGATGATGGTATCTTTAAAGGAAACTGTGCGACCTTGCGAATCAGTTAAGCGGCCATCATCGAGAATTTGCAAGAATAGGTGGAGTACATCAGGATGAGCTTTTTCAATTTCATCAAATAAAATTAAGCTATATGGATTATGGCGTACCCTTTCTGTTAATTGACCAGCTTCTTCATAACCTACATAACCTGGTGCAGATCCGATTAGCTTAGATACAGAGTATTGTTCCATATATTCGCTCATATCAAATCGAATCATTGCATCTTCTGTACCAAAGATTTGCTTGGCTAATTGTTTAGCTAATTCTGTTTTACCTACACCAGTAGGTCCTACAAATAAGAATGAGCCGATTGGACGACCAGATTTGTTAAATCCAACTCGATTTCGTCTTATTGCCCGAGCAACAGTTTCAACGGCTTTGTTTTGACCAATTACATTATCTTTAAGGTCAGTAGCTAAATTCTTTAATTGAGTTTCTTCTTGTTTTTGTAAGTCACCGACAGGAATATTAGTTTTTTCCTCAACGATCTTATTCATGATCTTTTCAGTGATTTTAGATGTTTGATCAGGATCTACTTTCTGATCTTTTAATTTTTCATACTTTTCAATCTGATCACGATAGTAGGCAGCTTTTTCGTAATCTTCATTTTTTAAAGCATCTTGCTTTAAGCTTTCAGCAGCATCTAGTCTTTCTTTGATTTTTTCACTATCAACATAAGGAATAGTGAGATTCATCCTTGAACCAGCTTCGTCTAAAAGATCAATAGCTTTATCAGGTAAGAAACGATCTTGAATGTAGCGTGAAGAAAGATCTACTGCAGCTTGTATAGATTCATCAGTATAGTGAACATGGTGGTAATCTTCGTAACGCTTACGAATGCCTTGCAAAATCTTAATTGTTTCTTCAGTTGTAGGCTCTTTAACCTCCACTGGTTGGAATCTACGAGCAAGGCAGAATCCTTTTCGATGTTTCGATATTCCTTAATAGTAGTAGCACCAATTAATTGGAAATCTCCACGAGCTAAGGCTGGTTTAATAATGTTACCAGCATCCATACCACCTTCAGCGTTGCCAGCACCAACTAATTCATGAATTTCATCAATAAATAGGATGATATTATCGTTTTGTTCTAATTCTTTGATTAGTTGTTGCATTCTTTGTTCAAATTGACCGCGAATTCCAGTTCCTTGAACCATTGATACCATATTTAAAGAAATGATTCTTTTATCTTGAAGCTTAGCTGGAACTGAACCGTCGACAATTTGTTGTGCTAAGCCTTCAACAACAGCAGTTTTACCAACACCGGCTTCTCCGATAAGAACAGGATTATTTTTAGTCCGTCTGTTTAAAATTTCAATAACGCGAGCAATTTCTTTATCACGACCAATAACTGGATCAATCTTACCTTTTTTTGCTAAGTCGGTTAAATCTGTACCATACTGGTCGAGTAGGGATTTTTGACCACCATTGTTTCCACCTCTGCGGCCACCACCCATTTGCATGCGTGGATTATGTCCTTGAGGATTATTTTGTTCATTGTTGTTATTATTTAAGGCGTTGAATAAATCATCAAAATCGCCAAAAAATGCATTGTTATTATTCATACTATTATTTTGTCCTTGTTGATTTTTCAATTCTTGATAACATTGTTGACATAATGAGATTTCACGATCTTGCCCATTTACATTTGTATAAAGATGAATAGAGGCAGGACGTTCGTGACAGTTATCGCATAACATTAATATTCCGCCTTTCTTATAATATTCAGGCTATATTCCTATTTTAGCACTCTTGATACATGAGTGCTAACTTGCTAATATCATAGTACGGATACTTACTAATTGCAAGTGGTAAGCCCAGATTTTTATGGAAAATTGATATAATAGGATAAAGAAAAAATTTTTTATAAAGATGCGGAAACTTCAAGGAGATAAGTATAAGAAATGGATTATAAAGAAATATTAGATAAAATTATAAGTGGTGAATTAAAAGAGTATAGAGTTAGTCCCAAAGATGCTTTTCAATTTCAATTAGCTCTTAGAAGCTATGGTAAAAGACAGAGTATAACTGGGATTGCCCAAAGAGGTGGGGATATAATTTATACCTTATCTGATAATGAAAATTAAGTACTTTATAATGTAAACATTTACATTTGTGTTGTTTTCATTTAAAAACATGATAACCTAATAAACGAGTGGGTATAAAACTCCCGATTATTTTTGATTTTAAAGGAGATAATTTAAAATGGAAAAACGCGAATTTCATATTATTGCTGAAACTGGTATTCATGCTCGTCCAGCTACTTTGTTGGTACAAGCTGCTTCTAAGTTTAACTCAGATATTAACTTGGAATACAATGGTAAATCAGTAAACTTGAAGTCAATCATGGGTGTTATGTCTTTTAGGTGTTGGCCAAGGT
>PDYJ01001546.1_pt1 | contig 58458 bp, 45 predicted proteins | sample 1430841 | NCBI WGS metagenome assembly PDYJ01 (sample SAMN07237672, study PRJNA390542) | Gut metagenome, whole genome shotgun sequencing project. | isolation source: fecal pellets | host: Mus musculus | place: USA: New York, NY | collected 2016-10
AGACGCAACTTCTTGGTATACCCCAGCCCGAAAGCTCGAGCGCGGTAGCGGTCGTGGGTGCCCGCGCCCGCTTCGGCGTTGGCCATCCATCCGGCGTTGTAGTCTTTTTTCATCCTCACATCCATCACATATTGATATTGGTCGCGGCTGGCGGCCACCTGCCCGAGCACCTCGGCCATTCCGGTGGCTTTTTCATATACCTGAATATCCTTGACCGTGTAGGCGGGCAGGTTTTGGAGCAGCACGAGCTTGGTCGCCGTCAAAGAAGTCTTTGCCATCGAGGAGCAGCTTCTCTACAAAGCGGCCATTGACGGTGATGCGGCCGTCGGAGTCGATCTTTACGCCGGGCATTTTTTCCAACAGGGCATCGAGCATCGATCCCTGGGCGAGTTTAAACGCATCGGCATTATACTGTATGGTGTCGCCTTTATTGACAAACTGGACTATGGAGGCCACGACAGTGACCTCTTCAAGAGTCCTGCCCTTCTCAAACTTCGACAAGCGGCGCATCTCGATTATCCCTGCGTCATAAAAATGACTTTTTGGTGAAAACTGACGGGTGAAGGTGTCGAAATCGGGATGCGACAACCGCAGAATAAAAGTGTCGCCCTCCCCTTTGCCGAAACATTATAGAAGTTGCGGGGACCGGTGCTTTGGTGGGTAGTATAGGCGGAGTTACCTGAAGCTATGACAGTGCTGTCGGGCATAAGGATCTCCACTTTAAACGACTCAGTGAGCGGGGCCCCGGTAACCATATTTGTCAGGTAGCCCTCCACCCTGAAATCATTTTTGGAGGCAGCCGAGGCGCCGGCACAAAGCCTGATGGCAGACAGTATAAAGATTAGCAGAGTTATACGTAATCTCATAACCAATAATAATGGATGCGATGAATTGAAGTGATTTGGTTCAGGTGGCAAAGATAAGAGTTTTGCGGGATAAAACTCCCATTAGGCCACCAAAAAATAAAAGCCGCTGCCCAGCGCTCCACGGTATGAAGCGCGGGGCAGCAACATTTTCAGAAGGGGAACCCGGTGAAGCCGGCGCCTTTTTGATCCTTGCTGGTCGGTTTGCAGGTCGTGTTGGCGGAACAGCGACAGTTGCAGTTGTCGTTGCTTGGATCGCAGGAGCAGTCGCAGTTGCAGTTTCCGTTGCCCAATGGGTTTACGGTATCACCGCCTCCGATGAAGGCGAAGCCTCCGAGGAGCATGCCTTCGGCGTTCTCCTCCATGTTCTCGACGCTATCTATGAGCGCCTTGAGTTGAGATTTGATCTCTCTCATGTTGGTTATTATTTGGTTTTGTGGCAATATTGCCGGTTATTTAAAGATCTTTTTAGTGAGAGCCTCAAGCAGATAGTGATGCTTGTCTTCGTCGCTTTTGCCGAGTGGACACAGGCCGGTAATCTCACGTTCGAGCTTGTTTTGCGTGCAACCGGAATGGCATATCGGCATAATGTCGCACACGGCACAAGCCTGATCGGCAAACTTCCGCTCCATTCGCTTTGCAAAACGCTCATTCCACTCCACTTTGCCGTCGGGGGTGAGAAGCCCTTCGCGGGTTTCGGGCGAGAACTCGCGGGCAGTGCATTTATACAGGTCGCCATTGTAGTTGACAACGATGGAGTTCTCACAGTCGGCATAGCACACGTGACGGTGGAATATCACATCGGTGTCGGTGGCATAGCCTCCGTCGTTGAAAACTCTTGCGAGCTCCATGGCCTTGGTTTTTCACATCGGCGCCATTGTCTGTGGTTTGCCACACCTGCTGGAAGTTACACTTTATGTTGCTCTTAAATTCAGCGGGGAGCAGACTCTCGAGGTCGCTGAATATGTCGGCAAAAGAATCGACGGTGTCGGGGGTGTAGTTGAAACGCATGGTTATGCTGAACCCCCTCTTTGCGGCCTCGATAAGATTGCCAAGTATGCGGTCGTAGGTAGGACGGCGGTTTTCGCCGACTCTCGACACATCGTGAAACGGACGGTGGCCGTCAAATGATATCTGGAAGTTTGTGCCGCCGAGACCGAGCGAAGCAAGATCGTCGAGCTTGCGGGAGTCGAGCAGCACGCCGTTGGTTGTGAAGCCGGTGGAGAACCGGATATTTTTCTCGCGACACCTCTCGGTTGCGTAGGTCAGCAGCGGCATCACCACCTTGTCCCAGCCTATCAGCGGCTCACCGCCAAAAAATGAGAGGGAGAGGCGGCGTAATTCCGGCTGTGTCAACTTATCGTCGATCAGAGCCTTGACAGCATTGGCTGTAGTCTCGTTCATCATAGAGCCGTGGGAATGGCTCTCGTAGCAATACCAGCACCTCAGGTTGCAGTCGAGGTGGGATTGACTATTATGCCAAAATAGTCGGGGCTGCTTTCCTGACGTCGGAAGGTTTCGATAAGCTCCTTTGACTCATCCTTATCGCGGGGCACAATCATCTCGGCCTTGACAAGGGCTTCGTACAATGCCGGGGAAGTTTTACCGACAAGGGCTGTGTTATCCCTGTTGTCGGTAAGGAAGCGATAGAGCTTAGAGTTGAGAGCCACAGCCGAGCTATCCTTTACATTAAAGGCAAAATGCTTTCCTCCCACTTCGAGAAAATGTACGTATTTGCTGAATTTATTGTTCATTGACGGATATCAATTGATGGTTGATCATTACATTAATAGAGGTGGCCAAAACGCCATCGAGGAGGGAGAGCGACCAAAATCGCCTGTCGGAAGCAAGGAAATTGGTGGGTGCTATCCAATCGGAGAGCTGAGGGGCGGGCTTGGCATCTTCCCGCGAGGCAAGCAGCATCCATAAAAAGCTGAAATACAGCTCTACCGCATCAGAGGAATTATCGAGGGTGGCTATTGCCATCTTGTTCAATAAGAGTCGCGACTCCTGTGAGAAGCCTGACAATTTGGAGTTTATGACCGAAAGTGTACAGGCAAATGCCACAGGGGCGCAACCGTGTGATGCGATGCTCCCATCGGCTATGCTTTCAGAGAGGAGCGATATTATCTTGGAGATCTCCTGCACGGGCAGGGGGATGAAGCCATTGGTGTAAAGATATATCAATCCCCACCCTATGCCCGACAGGCCATCGGCGAAACTTGGATTGCAGCCGTCAAGGCTTTCAAGCGACCTGCTGAGAAACCGGTCGGCTGCCGACAAGGCTCGCTGGTCGGCTGAATATCTTGAATAATGAAACAACCATATGGCCCGGCTCATGCTTCCGGTGAAAAGTCCCGGGCCATCGCACGGCTCCGACATCAAGACGGATGCTATTTCAGGCAAGCGGTCGAGGATGCCCGAATAGACAGACCTGTTGAGGCTGCTGAGGGTGAGGTTTAGAGTGAGGACTTCGTTGAAATCTCTGGCAGAGAGTGTCTTTGCGGTCGCAATGGCCGAAGGGTCGGATGCAAGATATTTCCTGACATCGGCATAAGCGGTCATAAATAATTCACGGTCGTTGATACATGCAGCCGCGAGAGCTTGGCACCGCTCCCTGAGCGGCAACAGCAGCTCCGATATGAGCAGTGAGTTGTGGACCATGCAATAGGGAGCAAACGCATATGGCATATTATCGCGGTATATATGGCCGAGCACAACACGTTTAAGCAACACACATTCGCCACCCTCGAGCCATGTCTTAAGCGACAGCATCTGCTCGTCGCAGCCATATTGTACAAGACCGCGCAAGCCTCCTATCCGCTTCCAATACGAGACCCCTGCAGCATAACCGGCCCCTAATACCGCAGGGATGGTTTCGGTGTCGGAGTCCGGATGGTGCTCCTCGTTGATCCATTTTATGCCGGGAATGAGCCCTTTGCGGCCAAACGATAGGCGGGCACCGAAAGTGGGAAATGATGAGGGGTCAGACACAACTTTGGCGTCCTCCACCTTAAGAGGCTTATTCTGACAGCAGAGTATGCGGCGGTCGTTTTGGCTGAGGAGTCGCGGAATCTCCGTGACCCACAGGTCGTCGTAGGCCCGCATGTGGGCGTCGAGCAGCAGGAAGTAGGGGGTGGTGCATAGCGACACTCCTTTGTCGCGCGATGCTGCCACGCCAAGCCGCTCGCTGTTGAGGATATAGGTCACGCCGCCGATCTGCGACAGCTCATCGAGATAGGGGTAGGAGTCGTAGGAGCAGTCATTGATCACCATCACTTCCACCCGTCCTTTCCCGCCGTGGTCGAGAAACGACCTTACGGTGCGACCCACTTCCTCCCCTTCGTTGAGAAACGGTATGATAAGGGTAAGGCTGTGGGGGCTCTCCGGGAGCTGAGGGTCGGTGTAGCCGGGATTTGCCTCTGCTACCAACCGGCGGGTGAGGCTCCGGCGGATGCGGTCGGAGGCCTCCATCATCTCGTCGTAGTGGAGCGATGTCACCTGTCCCTGACTGTGGCGGTAGAGCAGGAGGGTGTCGGCAGACAGTGAACCACGCCGCCGCTACCGATCAGCGATGCCCAGAATGCGTAGTCCTCGGCCCACTCGAAGGCGGGGTCATAGCTCAGGGAGCGGCTCTCTATCGCAGAGCGCCGGATCATGGTGGAGGGGTTGCACACATGGTTTGCCTCACACATCATCCGGGGCGTGATGGTCACCGGTGAGTCGCTATGATTGCCGATGCGACCGGTGGGGCGACCGGTGGCGTCGATACGGGTTGCGCAGGAGCTTACCGCATCTACACCAGGGTGTGTGTCGAGATATGATACTTGTGTGTGCAGGCGGTGGGGCAGCATGATGTCGTCCGCGTCCATGCGGGCGATATATTCTCCTCGTGCGTGGGATAGCAGTGTGTTCAGAGATTCGATAAAGCCATGAGGGCGAGAGATGATGCAAAGGCGTGGGTCGGTATACGACGCGGCAATGGCAGCTGACGAGTCGGTAGAGCCGTCGTCGACAATGAGGAACTCAAAGTCGGCAAAGGTCTGCGTGAGCACACTCTCGATACACTCGCGCAGAAATGGCGCGGCATTGTGCATCGACATCGCTACGGTGACTCGTGGAGCTGCTGCCGTAATCATCATTTAAATTATAATCAGAAGAAAAAGTGGGATTCAGAGACCATATGAGCCGGAGAAAGAAGCTCCGGAGCTCAGGGTGATGGTGACATGGAAGTTGCTGTAAACGCCTACATATATGCCTGAGCCGAGAGAGATGGCAGGCACTTCGGCACTGAATGTTATGGCATCAGTGGCCGCGTCGGTAACAACGATGGCTGCTGTGGCATCGTCGGAGGCGAGTGAGGGCGCAGAAAGAACGCCGTCGGTGTAATCGGCTTCGATCACAAACGGATTGCGCGGAGGCATACGCACCTTGCCTTTATCATCTGTTCTATGGTAATCAGATTCAAGAGGCAATCCCTCTGCCAACAATGTGAAGTGTATGCCCGCTGTTACGGACATAAGCAGTAGGATTAATGATCTTATAATGGTCATGGTAGGATGTTGTTTTTGCGGTTGAAAAGTTTGCAGCAAAATTAATTCGTTGTTTTTAATCTGTCAAGAAGTTTTTTGCTGCATTTTGTTGCGCCGCATCTGCAACATTCATAAGATCAGTCAATTGGTTGAAGGTATTGGCAGGAGCCCCAGCGAAGATAATTTTGATGTAAGTCGACTTTTGCGCGACCGAAGCGATGAAGACTTCACATTCATGACAATTTCGATCATACTGCCCGGAAGCCCCAGCGACAACAATCGCAATAGTTTCAGATCATCGGTCGATATTTTTGCACCCCTACATCTTGTAATGAAATTGTCGTATTCCGCATTCAGAAAGGGGTCGATTATTCCCGGGAGCGATCCCTCGCAAAAGATTCTAAGATCGTGCTGAATCTGCTTCTTTCGGGATTCGCTGTCAGGGTTGCCGGATGGCATGGCGACAAATTCATCGTACAGGGCTGTGATTTTACAGACAGCTTCAGCCAGGTCCTTTCTCATGTCGGATATGCTTCCGGAAGGCCGTAGCGCATTAAGCTCGTTGACCAATTCGTTGCTTCGTTGCTCCCAGATGTCACGTTCCTCAGTGAGGCGTTCGATGGTTTTGGAATGGTGTTCTTTTTCGGCAATCAAGACCGTTTTGTCCTGCTTCAAAAGAGTGTTTTGGTTGCGAAGTTTGGTGTTGTGGGCTTTGGCCCTCATGCTTTCCAGTTCATGCGAGAGTTTCTGCATCATCATATGCTTGCGCAAAAGAAAAACAGCAAGCAACAAGATGACAAGCAGTAACACCATACCGGCAAGTGATACAATGAGTGTGGTTTTGGTCCTTTTTTCCAATTTGGAATCAAACTCCGACAGATACTCAGTTGCCATCACACCGTTTAGGGGAATATATGTCTGTCTTACCTCATCATTCTCGCGTCGGCTCATTTCGTAGAGTTGCCTGAGATGTTGGGCATAGCTCTTATAGTCATTTTTAATCAGGCTCAATTGAGATTTGGCTTTAAGCCAATGAACCGAATCTGTGGTCTTGAGATCAGCGGCCATGGCTGAGAGTATTGAGTCGGCTTCGGAAAGTCTGCCGATTTCAATTAAACATTCAGCAAGATCAAGATTGAGCGTCCGATTATTTTTCAGCTTGGGATAGTTGCCGGTAATCTCGTTGTATTTGTCGATACGTTTAGACTTCAGATAGCACACCGCCCGAGTAAGATGATTGTCGGAACAAAGGGGATTCTGAAGCACCATCAGAGCGGAGTCGTAATGCTCAAATTCAAGATGGCTTATCGCCAGATTTTGCAGGCCGATCGCAACCGCCGCGCTATCCCGGCAAGGCGGGAGAAGCGGATCAGCTCATCCGTGAACTTACGACTCTTTTTCAGATCTGAGATCCATCCGTAGCAAAGCAGAAGTTGACTGTTGGTGCGTGCCCGCATGGCATTGTCGTTGAGGCGTGCGGCGAGCGTATCGGCAATGGTGGTAAAGTAGATTGAGGAGTGGTAATCGCGGGCATTGTAGCTTGTGACACCTTTATAATAGAAAGCCAGCATGCGGTAGCGGTCGTCGTCGGTATCGACTGATCGCCTGAAATAAGTGTAGGCCGGGCCTATGATGGAGTCGGAGGCAATGTCGATGGTGTTTTTGTCGTAGGCTTGGGAGAGGAGCAGGGCATGGCGGGCTTGAGTGCGACCGCTGAGCCTGGAGCGGTCGACCGACTGGAGGAGTGCGAGGGCCGAGTCGGGGTGGAGCTCCATCACGGCTTCGGCCACGTCGAGGGTGTGGGCCACGCGGCGGTTGGCGCAGCCACACACGATGGCTGCCAACAGGAGGAGCGGAGCCAAGAGCCGGGATATGTGGTGGAGGTGGTGCATATTGCTCGACAAAGTTAGCTATTTTCCTGCAACCGACCAATTGCAACCGCTATGATTATTTTTTGCGGCGGTGGCGAAAAAAAAGCCGGGAGCGGGGCGGGCTCCTGATAAGAGCCGGCTCCGCTCCCGGTGATGGAAGAGGTGGTGGAGGGGGAGGAGGGATTACATATTATGCCACTTCTGGGTGTTGGGGCTCTCCTCGCCTTCGATGAGGTAGTAGAGGCGATAGAGGCTACCGGGCACGCTGCCCATACCTACTTCGTCAAGCTCATATGCTTTCTCGAAAAGAGCGGCAGCTTTGAGGATCTCGGGCTTGAGGGTGTTTTGGCGCACATCTTCGGAGGCGTCGTCCCACTTGGTGATGGCTTTGTTGTAGATCATTCGGCCCTGGTCGAAGTAGCCCTTTGCAAAGTTGGGGTTGAGCTCCACAGCCTTGGTGAAGAGATCGTAGGCCGAGTCGAGCTTCTCCTGGTCGGCGTCGATGCAGCCGAGGATGTCGTAGAGCTGTGCGGCGGTCTCGTTGTCGGGGTTGGCAGCGAGGGCCTGGTTTACGAGGTCAACACAGGCGGTATAGTCGTTTTTGGCGAGCTTGTCGTTGATGAGCTGACCGATGAAGGCGATGTTTTCAGTGCCATAGATGTCGTAGCCGCGCTTGGCAAATTCCGACATGGCCACGCTGTCCTGGGCCTGGGTGGCCACGGCGAGGGCGTTGAGGTAGAGCTCGGGGGTCTTGTAGCCGGTGTCCATGGCGTTGCGGAGGGTGGCCACGGCACCCTTGTTATCGCCGGCAAACGACTTGGCGAGGGCCTGATAATACATCATCTGGGCGACGATGGTGTCGGGGTCGGCCTGGATCTTTGCGTCGGGGAAGTTGGCGGGGAGGTTGATGTAGAGATCCCAAGCCTTTACGGCTTCGGGATATTTGCCGGCTTCGTAGAGATAGATGCCGGCGCGCTGGGTCTCGACATAGTTTTCCTTTGCGGCTTTGTTGATGTCTTTGGTGTATTTGGGTTTCACCTTGCCTTTGGCGTCGGGCACCTGGTCGAGGGGGAGGGCCTTGGTGAAGTATTCAAAGGCCTGGAGCATGTCGTTGCCTGCGGTGGCTTTCTGCTCGGGGGTGAGGCCCTGGGGCGAGAGGCCCTCCATGGCGCGGAGATGGTCGTAGGCGGTGAGGGCGGCCTGACCGGCGGTGAACCAGGTGTAGGCCTGCTGCGCGCTCTCGGGGTTGGTGAGGGCGGGCTGGATCTTTGTGAGAGCGTTCTGGGCGTTGGCGCTGTTGCTCTTGATGTCGTTTTTCACCTCGTCGACGAGGGCCTTCTGGGCCGACATCGTGAAGGCTGCGGCCAGAGCGGCGCAGATGAGGCTGATGCGTTTCATTGTTAGTGTAGTGTGGGGGTTATAAGAGTGTGTAATTATTGATTGTCGGTGGTGGTGTTGTTGTCGTCGTCGTCGGCATCGTCGGTGTCGTCGGCATCGTCGGCTATCGGCTCGAGATCCATGTCGTCGAGCATGGCGCCGACGGCTCCCTCAATCTCCTGGGCCTGGGTGTCGACAAGGTCGGTGTCGGCTTCCTCGTCGGGATCGGTGTCGACGCAGCACACAGATGCGATCTGGTCGCCACGCTTGTCGAGGTTGATGATGCGGACTCCCTGGGTGGCGCGGCCCTGGGTGCGGATGTCGGCCACACGTACTCGGAGGGTTATGCCGCTCTGGTTGATGATGACGAGGTCGTCGGAGTCGTTGACGCTCTTTATGGCCACGAGGGCACCGGTCTTTTCGGTGATGTTGAGGGTCTTGACGCCCTTGCCGCCACGGTTTGTGACGCGGTAGACGGGTATCTTGACCTCCTCGCCCGATTCGGGGTCGGTGGCGGTGACGTCGAGGGGGGTGCGCTTGCCGTAGCCGCGCTCGGAGAGCACCATGACGGAGTTTTCGGTGTCGGCGGGCATACATATCATGCCAACCACCTCGTCGGCGGGTCCGTCGAGGGTCATGCCTCTCACGCCGGTCGACACACGGCCCATCTCGCGCACCTTGCTCTCGTGGAAGCGTATGGCGCGGCCGGAGCGGTTGGCCATGATGATCTCGCTGTTGCCGTCGGTGAGCTCAACGGATATGAGCTGGTCGTCTTCGCGGATGATGATGGCGTTGACGCCGTTGGCGCGGGGGCGGGAGTAGGCTTCGAGGCGTGTTTTCTTGATCACGCCCTGACGGGTGCAGAACACGAGGTTGTGGGAGTTGACGAAGTCGGGGTCGTTGAGGCCCTTGACGCGGATGAATGCGTTGACGGCATCGTCGGGGTCGATGTTGAGGAGGTTCTGGATGGCACGGCCTTTGGAGCTCTTGGCGCCCTCGGGGAGGTCGTAGACCTTGAGCCAGTAGCAGCGGCCCTTGCGGGTGAAGAAGAGCATGTAGGAGTGCATCGAGGCGGTGTAGATGTGCTCGATGAAGTCTTCGTCGCGGGTCACTGATCCGCGGGCTCCCATGCCTCCGCGGTTCTGGGCTCGGAACTCGGAGAGGGGAGTGCGCTTGATGTAGCCGAGGTGGGAGATGGTGATGATCATGTCGTCGTCGGCATAGAAATCCTCGGCGTTGAAGTCGCCGGCGGTATAGTCGATGTCGGTGCGGCGGTCGTCGCCATACTTGTCGCGTATCTCGATGAGCTCCTCTTTGATTAGGTTGCGGCACACGGAGTCGTCTTCAAGGATGAGCTTGAGGCGCTTGATCTCGGCCATGATCTCGTCGTAGTCGTTGTGGAGCTTGTCCTGCTCCAGGCCGGTGAGCTGACCGAGGCGCATGGCCACGATGGCGGCAGTCTGAGGCTCGGAGAGGCCGAAGCGCTCGGAGAGGGCAGCGCGGGCGGCTTCCTGATTGGCGCTGGCCTTGATTATGGCGATCACCTCGTCGATGTTTTGCGAGGCTATGATGAGACCTTCGAGGATGTGGGCTCTCTCCTCGGCCTTGCGGAGCTCGTAGCGGGTGCGTCGGGTGACCACATCGTGGCGATGGTCGATGAAGGCCTGGAGGATCTGCTTGAGGTTGAGGGTCTTTGGGCGGCCATTGACCAGGGCCACATTGTTGACGGCAAACGAGGCCTGCATCTGGGTCATCTTGTAGAGCTTGTTGAGCACCACATTTGAGTTGGCGTCGCTCTTGAGCTTGATGACTATGCGCATGCCCTTGTAGTTGCTCTCGTCGTTGATGTCGGCAATGCCTTCGAGCTTCTTTTCATTTACCAGATCGGCGATATACTCGATGAGCTGGGCCTTGTTGACCCCGTAGGGGATCTCGGTGACGATGATGTTCTCGTGGTTGGCCTCCTGCTCTATCTCGGCTTTGGCGCGGATGAGGATTCGGCCGCGGCCTGTCTCGAAAGCGTCTTTCACGCCCTGATAGCCATAGATTGTTCCGCCGGTGGGGAAGTCGGGAGCCTTGATATATTCCATGAGCTCGGCCACCGACATGTCGGGGTCGTCGATGAGGGCCATGGAGGCGTTGAGGCTCTCGGTGAGGTTGTGAGGGGGGATGTTGGTGGCCATACCTACGGCAATGCCAGAGGCGCCGTTGACGAGCAGGTTGGGGATGCGGGTGGGGAGCACGGTGGGCTCCTGTCGCGAGTTGTCGTAGTTGGGCTGGAAGTCGACAGTCTCCTTGTCGATGTCGGCGAGCATCTCCTCGCCGATCTTGGAGAGACGCACCTCGGTGTAACGCATAGCAGCAGCGCCGTCGCCGTCGACCGAGCCGAAATTGCCGTGGCCGTCGACGAGGCAGTAGCGGAGCGACCAGTCCTGGGCCATTCTGACTACAGTGCCGTAGATCGACGAGTCGCCGTGGGGGTGATATTTACCCATTACTTCGCCTACGCAGTTGGCGCTTTTCTTGTGGGGGTGGGATGAAGTGTTTCCCATCTCGTTCATGCCGAAAAGGACGCGGCGGTGGACAGGTTTCATTCCGTCGCGGACATCGGGGAGGGCACGAGAGACAATGACCGACATCGAATAGTCGATGTAGGCCGATTTCATCTCGTTTTCAATGTTGATCTTCAGTATACGGTCTTCTTCTACCATAGTTAAAACTCGCTTTCGTTAGGGCGAAAGGTTATCAGGGAGGGTGATGAGGGGAGAGGTGATAGCCGATCAGAGCCCCGAAGGGCAAAAATCATACAAAGGTAATGTTTTTTTGTCAAATTTGCGTAACTTCGCCGACCGATAATGCGCTTTTTATTGTTATGGTATCATAAAAAACGTTGCCGAACCAATTTGGCACAATTATTGCAGCTTATTCCGTTATGATAACAGAGGGGAGCCTGACAAGCTCCCGTCGACTCATTCATCCAAAGAGAAAGGATTTTTACTACAATGATGAATATCAACTTCAAGCCGGCCCTCAAGGAGGCGCTCAACAACAGCAAGCGGGAGGCAATCCACCACAACGGCACCACCGTGTTTCCGCCCCACCTGCTGATGTCGCTCATGCGCGATCCTGCGGGCAAAGGTTTCAAACTGATCGAGCGCCTGGCGAGCGGCACCTCGGCCTACCGCCTTCAGCAGGAGCTTGACGAATATCTGTTTACCGCATCGCTCGATGTGGCCACCCCCTCCGTAGACCAGATGATCGGCGCAGATGCTATAAAAATGAGCTCCACGGCCTATCGCCTCGTGCGTCTGGCAGTGCTGGAGGCCAGGATGCTCAAGAGCGAGGATATCGACGTGGAGCATCTGCTTCTGGCCATCTTCCACAACAACGAGAAGAGCAATGCCGACTTCCTCGCACCTTTTATAAGCGCCGGAGTGACCTATAACGCACTTTACTCGGCCCTCAACGAGAATCCGGCCCGACTGGGAGGCGCCGAGGCCGCATATGGCGCAGGAGCCGGCGATGACGACGATGATGATGACGACGATGACGAGCTCCCCGGCCAGGCCCCCAAGGCCCCGCGGTCGTCGTCGCAGCAGGCTGCCACATCGGCTCCCCGCAAGGGTGGCAACGACACCCCGGTGCTCGACAAGTTTGGCAACGATATGACCCTCGCCGCCGAGCAGGGCAGGCTCGACCCTGTGGTGGGCCGCGAGACCGAGATAGAGCGTCTGGCCCAGATACTCAGCCGCCGCAAGAAAAACAACCCTGTGCTGATAGGCGAGCCGGGAGTAGGCAAGAGCGCCATAGTGGAGGGGCTTGCGCTGCGCATTGTGCAGCGCAAGGTGAGCCGCGTGCTCTTCAACAAGCGTGTGGTGAGCCTCGACATGGCTTCGATCGTTGCCGGCACAAAATATCGCGGACAGTTTGAGGAGCGCATCAAGGCCATCCTCGGCGAGCTTGCCAAAAACAAAGATGTGATACTGTTTATCGACGAACTCCACACCATAGTGGGCGCGGGCAACGCCCAGGGCTCGATGGATGCCGCCAATATGCTCAAGCCGGCGCTTGCCCGCGGCGAGATACAATGTATCGGCGCCACCACCCTCGACGAATACCGCAAGAATATCGAGAAGGACGGAGCCCTTGAGCGCCGCTTCCAGAAGGTGATGGTGGAACCCACCACTCCGGAGGAGACCCTCACGATCCTCGGCAACATCAAGGAGAAGTATGAGGAGCACCACAATGTGACCTACACCGACGATGCTCTGCGGGCATGCGTGAAGCTCACCGACCGCTATCTCTCCGACCGCAACTTCCCCGACAAGGCCATTGATGCCCTCGACGAAGCCGGATCGCGCGTTCATGTGGTCCACATCGCTGTGCCCGAGGAGATAGAGAAGCTCGAAGAGGCCATTGCCGAGGCCGGCCGCGAGAAGGTTGCCGCCGCCCAGAGCCAGGACTTCGAGCGCGCCGCCGCCCACCGCGACCGAGAGCAGCAGCTGCGCCGCGATCTCGATGCCGCAAAGGCACGCTGGGATGAGCTGCAGTCGACCCATCGCGAGACGGTGGATGAAGAAAATGTGGCCGAAGTGGTGGCCATGATGACCGGTGTGCCGGTGCAGCGCATCGCACAGGCCGAGGGCAAACGTCTCCGCGCCATGGGTCCGGCCCTCAAGAACCAGATCATCGGTCAGGATGCCGCCATCGACAAGATAGTCAAGGCTATCCAGCGCAACCGGGTGGGGCTCAAAGATCCCAACCGGCCTATCGGCACCTTTATGTTTCTCGGCCCGACAGGCGTGGGCAAAACCCATCTCGCCAAGCGCCTTGCCGAATATCTCTTTGACTCGGCCGACACCCTGATACGTGTCGATATGAGCGAATATATGGAGAAATTTACCGTGAGCCGCCTCGTCGGCGCGCCTCCGGGCTATGTGGGCTACGAAGAGGGTGGCCAGCTCACCGAAAAGGTGCGCCGCCGACCTTACTCGGTGGTGCTCCTCGACGAAATCGAGAAGGCCATCCCGACGTGTTCAATCTCCTGCTGCAAGTGATGGATGAAGGACGCCTCACCGACTCGCTCGGACGCAAGATCGACTTCAAAAACACCATCATCATCATGACCTCCAACATAGGCACCCGCCAGCTCAAAGACTTTGGTTCGGGCGTGGGCTTCGCCACCCGTGAGGTAGACAAGGAGTATAGCCACGGAGTGCTCCAAAAAGCACTCAACCGCGCATTCTCGCCCGAGTTTCTCAACCGCATCGACGACATAGTGATGTTTGACCAGCTCTCGCGCGAAGCCATCTTCAAGATCATCGACATAGAGCTCGCCGGATTCTACAGCCGCATGTCGGAGCTGGGCTACAAGCTCAACATATCTGAAGCGGCCAAAAACTTCATCGCCGAGCGTGGCTACGATGCGCAGTATGGAGCGCGCCCACTCAAGCGGGCCATCCAGAAATATCTGGAGGATGAGCTTGCCGAGATGCTGCTCGACTCGGATGAGCTCGGAGCCGAGGGAGCCACAGTCGATGTTGACTTCGATCCGGAAGAGAAGAAAATAATAATGCGCCGGAGCGATGCTGCATCTTCAGCCGCCGACACTACCGAACAGCAATGAACGACCTCCGAAATCTGCTTAAGCAGAACGTAGGCTATATAATGACCGGACGACCTGCCATAGCGTGGGTCGTTTCGGTTATTATGGTTCTTACATTCGACGTGATGTGGTGTGGCGTCACCACTTTCAGGGCCATGAGTTTTGTGCCCACCTATCTTTTTGCGCTGCTGGCTGCCACCCTCGTTTCGGCACCGGCCGCGATGGCGCCGCGCCGCCCGTGGCTTCAGCTCGGTTTATGGTTAATCGTGGCGGGAGTCATGGCAGCCAATATCATGTATTTCCGCACCTATTTCTCGGCCATACCCGCCTCAGGCTATCTCATGGCCGGCAATCTGATTGATTTTCGCAGCAGCGTGGCCGATTCATTTTCGGCCACCGACCTCTTGCCTGCGATCGAGGCGGTGGCAGGCTACGTTGCGATGCGACGGTTGCCCGCAGGGCGCAGAGTTGTGGCTCAATGGAGCGCAGCTGTCGGCGTGACGTGTTTCCTCGCGTGGGTGTCGTCACTCCCCTACGGTGGAGTGACAGAGCATGTACATGCTCTTAAACAGGAATGCTACTATGCCAACTGCCCACCGGCGATCTATACTCTCGCGGGGCCGCTGGCGGTGGAGCTGACCACACGGACCAAAGCTGTGACACCCCGGGAGCTCAACGATGTGGCTGAGTGGCGGGCTGAGCATGACAAGCGCTATCCGGCACCGGATCCCGACAGCTTGATGCCCCGCCGCCGAAGCCTCGTGATAGTGTTTCTCGAATCGCTCGAAACGTGGCCGATAGGGCTTGAGATCGAAGGGCAGAAGGTGACCCCCTTTCTCGACTCCCTCATCAGTGCTCCTACCACAACCTATGTGCCTAACCTCGTGACGCAAGTGGGGGCGGGGCGCTCTATCGACGCCCAATTGCTCATGCTCGCCGGGATGCTCCCGATGGAGGGTGATGTGGCAGCCATGAGCCGTCCTGACAATACATATCATACTCTCCCCAAGGCGATGAAAGCTGCCGGAGCTCGCCGAACCTATCTCCTCACCGGCGACAAAGCCGGAGTGTGGAATCAGGCACGCTTTGCCCGCTCGTTTGGAATCGACTCGCTGCTCGATGCCGGCAACTGGACCATGACGGAAAAGATAGGCAATCCACCCAAGCTGGCCGATGGCGCTCTTTTCAGCCAGACTGCTGAAAAGATGAAGGCGGGAGAGATTTTTCCTGAAGGGGAGAGTGCCTATGTCCATATAGTGGGATATTCGGGTCATAACCCCTGGATGATACCCCGGGAGAGGCAATCGCTTCATCTGGATGGGACTTATCCACCCAAATTCGCCGACTATCTCACGGCAGTGAACTATGTCGACGGAGCGTTGCGCCCCTTGATTGGCTATCTGATCAGTCGCAGTGATTCCGACGATATGATGATAGCAATCACGGGCGACCACGAGGGCTTGGCGTCGTATCGCAAAGCGATGTGTGCCGACGCGGCGACAGCCTCCATCGTGGACAGAACCGAACACACGCCCCTCATCATCCTCAACTCGCCTGCACCGGGAGTGTATGGGCAGGAGGCAGGGCAGGTTGATGTCTACACAACCCTTGTCAATCTCATGGGGCTCCGGGATTATCCCTGGCGCGGCATGGGTGTGAGCGTGACCGATCCGACCCACCCAGGGAGTGCCGTCGGGCGCGACGGCACCGGCAGTCGCGACCCTCATTTTATTGACGCAAGGCGCATAAGCGACATAATAATCCGCCACAATCTTCTCGACGAGGCTGACAAAATGGCAGAATAAAAATCAGTTGTCGGTGTGGCATTTCTTTTGCAGGATTGTTATAACTGAAGGGGGCGGCCTCGACCGCCTCTTTTCATGACAATCGATCAAAAACAAATCAAACATCAAGATATGAGTCAACAGAAAGGACAAATCGGGGTAACTACCGAAAATATTTTCCCCGTGATCAAAAAAATTCCTCTATAGCGACCATGAGATTTTTCTCCGTGAGCTTGTGAGCAACGCCGTCGATGCAACGCAGAAGATACGTGCCCTCGGCTCGTTTGGCGAATACAAGGGTGAACTTGGCGAGCTCCGTGTGAGCGTGAGCATAGATCCCGAAAAAGGCACCCTTACGGTGAGCGACCATGGCATAGGTATGACCGCCGACGATATCGACAAATATATCAATCAGATAGCATTTTCGGGCGCTGAGGAGTTCCTTAACAAGTACAAAGACACCGCCGCCACCATCATTGGCCATTTCGGCCTCGGCTTCTACTCGGCCTTCATGGTTGCCAAGAAGGTAGAGATAGTGTCGCTCAGCTACAAGGATGGCGCCGAAGCAGTAAGATGGGAGTGCGATGGCAGTCCTGAATACACTATGGAGCCAGCCGAGCGCAATGAGCGCGGCACCGATATCATCCTGCATATCGACGACGAGAGCCGCAAATTTCTTGAGCGCGCCGAGATCGAGGGCCTCTTGAAGAAGTATTGCCGTTTCCTCCCGGTCCCTGTCGTTTTCGGCAAGGAGCAGGAGTGGAAAGATGGCAAGATGACCGACACAGACCGCGATAATGTTGTCAATAACACTGAGCCTGAATGGACCAAAAAGCCGTCGGAGCTCAAGGATGCAGACTATATCCGTTTCTACCACGAGCTTTATCCCGGGCAGGACGATCCTCTGTTCTGGATCCATCTCAATGTTGACTATCCTTTCACACTGACCGGAATACTGTTCTTCCCCAAGATAAAGAACAACTTCGATGTGACCCGCAACCGCATCCAGCTCTACTGCAATCAGGTTTATGTCACCGACTCGGTGGAGGGTGTAGTGCCTGAGTTCATGATGCTTCTTCAGGGCGTGATCGACTCACCCGATATTCCTCTCAATGTGAGCCGCTCCTATCTTCAGTCGGATACAGCCGTGAAGAAGATCTCCGGCTATATAACCAAGAAAGTGGCTTCGCGTCTGGAAGAGCTTTTCAAGGCCGACCGAGCTGACTTTGAGCACAAGTGGGACGATATAAAGATCTTTATCGAATATGGTATGCTCACCGACGAGAAGTTCTTTGAATCGGCCAAGAAGTTTGCCCTCATCAAGGACACCGAGGGCCGCTATTATACCTTCGACGAATACCGTACCCTCGTGGAGTCGGCTCAGACTGATAAGGATGGTAATGTGGTTTATCTTTACACTACCGATCCCACGTCGCAGTATAGCTATATCAAGGCCGCTACTGACCGTGGCTACGATGTGATGGTGATGGACGGCCAGCTCGACAGCCATTTTGTAGGTCTGCTCGAAAGCAAGCTCGAAAAGACACGCTGCGTGAGAGTTGACTCAGATGTAGTGGACCGTCTTATCCCCAAGGCCGACGACAACAAGCATCATGTAGACCTCACTCCGGTGCAGCGCGATATGCTCACCGCCCTCTTCCGCCGCGCCACACCTAAGGTAGACAAGACCGAATTTGTGGTGACCTTTGAGGCTATAAGCGCCGAAGCCAACCCTGTGATCCTGACTCAAAACGAGTATATGCGCCGCATGAAAGAGATGGCGGCAGTGCAGGGCGGCATGGCCTTCTACGGCGAGCTTCCCGACAGCTATAATATGATTGTCAACACTGAGGCCCCTGTGGTGAAGAAAATCCGTCAGGAGGCTGATGCCGAGCTCCTTCCCGTGGTGGCTCCTTTCCAGGATGAGATCGACCGCCTTAATGCGATCTCAAGACCCTGCGCGAGAGCGCTCCCGATGGCAAGCTCACAGACGAGCAGAAAGGCCGTTCCACTGATCTGGAGCAGAAGATAGCTGCCGCCCGCAACGATATTGACCGGAAGGCAGCCGAGTGGGCTGATGGTAAGCCTCTTGTAAAGCAGGTGATCGACCTCGCCCTTCTGGCCAATGGTCTTCTCCGGGGTGAATCACTTTCGGAGTTTGTTGCCCGCTCTGTAAAGATGCTCTGATCTCAGTCCACCAGTTTAGCCATACATATCAAGGGCCCTTGCGGATTAGTCTGCAAGGGCCCTCCTTGATATGGTGAAAAGCGTAATGATGTCAGAGCGCCGATATGGCCATGAGGAGCGCTTCGGAGGTGGCGCGTTCGATGATCCGCTGGCGCGTGCCGTGGAGATGCAGAGTGGTAGAGATTAAACCGGAGGGGGAGGCCACCGCTACACAGACGGTACCGACCGGCTTGTCAGGTGTTCCACCGCCGGGACCGGCGATGCCGCTTGTTGCTATCGCGATATCGGCGCCGGTAGCGAGACAGGCACCACTTGCCATAGCTTCGGCCGCAGGTATTGACACCGCACCGAAGGCGGCAATGAGGTCAGGATCAACACCGAGCAGACCGCTCTTGACGCTGTTTGAGTAAGCCACTATCCCTCCCGCCATCACATCCGAGGCTCCGGCAATGAGGGTTATTTCATGGGCTATGTTGCCGCCGGTACAACTCTCGGCAGTGGCCATGGTCAATCCGCGCTCTCTCAGCCTTTCGATCAGAATAGCTGCTGTAGGGAGATCGTTGTCGGCTATCCGCCATTGCGCGGTTGCTTCGCGGAGGCGCTCCACATAGTCGGCCATGAACGCATTGAGAGCATTGGCATCGGTTGAATGCCCGTCGAGACGGAGGCGTATGATACCAGGCTTTGGAAGATAGGCCAGATGGAGCGACTCAGGTAGCGAGTTTTCAAATTCAGCCAGATGCTCGGCGAGCATTGACTCGGATATACCTGCCACTATCATGGTGGAGTGGGCCACAGATATGCCGGAACTGTAGCGCGAGAGCAAGCGCGGAAACACTTCGGCAACAAACATCTCCTGAGTCTCGAAAGGTACTCCGGGCATTGCAACAAGAGTCTTGCCATCGCGCTCAAACATCAGTATGGGGGCGGTGCCGACACGGTTCTGAATGATAGTGGCCGACTCTGGTACCATCGATTGCAGCCGCGTGAGCTCGTTCATCTCACGTCCACGGCGGCTCATCACCTCTCTCACATTAGCTTCTACTGCGGGGTCATGTCGCAACCCTCCCCCGAAAATTTTGCAGAGTGTGGGCTTGGTGATATCGTCGGCGGTAGGGCCCAGACCACCGGTGGTGATTACTACATCGGTGCGGCTGAGAGCGCGCTCAATGGCATCGGTTATAGCTTCGGCATCGTCGGCCACCACTTCCGTGCGCTCCACTTCCCATCCTTCGGGAACAATGGTGCGGGCTAAGAAGCCGGAATTGGTATCGGTGACCTGGCCTATGAGGAGCTCGTCGCCGATACATATCACTGTTATTCTCATATTGCTAAGATGAAAAAAAAAGTCGTGGTGGGAATCTTACACCGAAACGCGGGCATATGGGGTAGCCGAGTAAGGAGAGAAATCGCGGTCGAGGTATTTGAAGTAACCGGCAGTGGCAACCATGGCGGCATTGTCGGTGGTGAAAAGCCGTTCGGGAATGAAAGCCTCGATAGATCGGGCGGCGCAGAAATCGGCTACAGCCTCACGCACACCGCTGTTTGCAGCCACACCGCCACCAATTGCCACAGCCTTTACTCCTGTAGCTTTAACTGCACGCGCGAGCTTATCGAGAAGAATGTCAACTATCGTGGCTTGGAGCGAAGCAGCCAGGTCGGCCTTATTGGCGGTTATGAAGTCAGGATCGGTCTTGAGGCCGTCGCGCAGAGTGTAGAGAAATGATGTCTTGAGGCCAGAAAAACTATAGTCGAAGCCGTCGATGCGCGGGCGTGCAAAGCGAAACTTTTTGGGATCGCCTTCGGCTGCCAGCCGGTCGATATGCGGGCCTCCGGGGTAGGGTAGCCCCATCACCTTAGCGCACTTGTCGAATGCTTCACCGGCAGCATCGTCGATGGTGCGACCGAGAATCTCCATGTCGCGGGGCGAACGAACCAACACAATCTGGCTGTTGCCTCCCGACACAATAAGGCATATATAGGGGAACGGGGGCACACGATCGGCGGCATCGCGACGAATGAAATGGGCCAGAACATGTCCGTGGAGATGATTTACATCTACCATCGGACAGCGCAGGCCAAGTGACAGCCCTTTGGCAAAAGAGGTGCCGACAAGAAGCGAGCCCAAAAGGCCCGGGCCGCGGGTGTAGGCAATAGCCGAAAGGTCCGACAGGTTGATACCTGCCCGCTTGATCGCGGCATCGACCACCGGCACAATATTCTGCTGGTGGGCGCGGGAGGCCAGTTCAGGCACCACGCCACCATATTCCTCATGCACAGCCTGAGAGGCTATGACATTAGACAGCAGGAGGGCCTCATCGGTGACCACGGCTGCCGAAGTATCGTCGCACGACGATTCTATTCCGAGTATGTAAACAGGCTTGCTCATAATTATAGATGCAAAATTACTCAAAAAAACGCTCGGGGGAAGGAGGAATTGGCAAAAAGAGCCACATTCCTTGACCGTGGGGTGATAAATGGTGGGCGCCCCGTACTTTTCCTGCCGAAAAATTAGTAACTTCGCGCTCGTAATTTTCATAATTCAGACCATCCGATGCGATCACGCTCCATTTTTATCTCGGCAATGCTGATGCTTGCCGGTGCTGCCACAGTCGTGGCGGCCTCGCCGTCGCGTCGGGCTGAGAATACTGATCCTTTTGTGGTGGTGATCGATGCGGGTCACGGCGGCAAGGACTATGGCGCCATAGGCAAGGTGACCAACGAAAAATCCATCAATCTCAACGTAGCCCGCCAGATACGCGATATACTCGCTGAAGATGCCCCGGACATAAAGGTGGTTATGACGCGTTCCGACGACCGGTTTGTGCCTCTTGCCGGACGGGCCACGATAGCCAACAAGGCTAAAGGCGATCTCTTTGTCAGCATCCACACCAACTCAGTCGACAAGAAAAACCCTAACCGACTCAAAGTGGCGGGTGCTTCGGTATATTCGCTCGGCCTTGGCCGGACGGAGGAGAACCTTGCCGTGGCTATGAGGGAAAACGCTGTGATGACACTTGAACCTGACTATACCACCACCTACGAAGGCTTCGATCCAAACAGTGCCGAGAGCTATATCATCTTCGAGATGGACCGGGACCTGCATATGGAGCAGAGCATTTCGGCGGCAAAAGCGGTGCAGGAGCAGCTTGTGTCGACTGCCCGTCGAAGCGACCGAGGTGTGCGTCAGGCTGGTTTTCTGGTGCTGAGGGCCACATCCATGCCTGCTATCCTTGTGGAGCTCGACTTTATATGCAATCCTACTCAGGAAAAGTATATGCACTCCGAGAAAGGGCGTAAAGAGCTCGGGCAGGCAGTTGCCAAAGGCATTATCAACTATAGCGACGAAGTGGCCCGCGACAAAGCGATACTTGAAGGACGCGAGGCCCCGGCTCCGCGTAAAAAGACATCGCGGCCGCGATATGACTCCAAGCAGGCGGCGGGGTCTGCCAAAGCCTCTACAGCCGACGACCCTGAGCGTGGATCGGAGATGGCCGATCCCACCAACGAAGAGGTTTTCAGGATTCAGTTTCTGACTCTTAAGCGGCCGGTAGGCAAGAACGACAATCGCATCAAAGGATTGCCCGGGCCAGTGGTCTATTACCACCATGGCAGCTGGGTAAAATATGTGAGCGGACGGTATGCCACAGAAAAAGAGGCGCTCGAGGCTCTGCGGGAGGTGAAACGTCGCTATGCCGATGCATTTGTGGTCCGCACCCGCGGCGCATCCAGACTATGATGCGCTTGCTCATCCCTTTTGAACAAAAACTATCGAATATAATCCTCAACACCTTCTCTCCCTCATCCTAAACCAACCCACCAATGAAGAAAATATCCAAGGAACTTATCATCGGTCTTTCGGTGATCATTGCGCTTCTCATTCTCTTTTTCGGTATCAATTATCTAAAAGGTATCAACCTCTTTAAAGCAAGCAACTATTACTATGCTTCATACACCGATGTGGCCGGTCTGGCACAGAGCGCTCCAGTAACCGTCAATGGTTTCAAGGTAGGTCTGGTGCGTGAGGTGGAGTATGAATACGACAATCCCGGACATGTGAAGGTGGAACTTTCGCTCGACCGAAAGCTCCGTCTGCCTCAGGGCACTACCGCCGTGCTCGCCACCGATATGCTCGGCACCTCATCCATCGAGCTCAAGATGGGCGATGGCTCGGGTTTTTATGAAGTGGGCGACAAGATACCGTCGGCCAATGCCGCCGGGCTCATGTCGAGCATCTCAGGCGAGCTCATGCCGGGTATCACAAACTTACTCCCCAAAGTGGATTCGCTTCTCACTGCTATAACACTTGTGGTGTCGGATCCGGCACTGCTCCAGACTGTGAAGCGCCTCGATGCAATCAGCGCCAATCTCGACCGCACCACCGCACTCCTGTCGAAGAGCATGGCTGTGATGCCTACCGTCACCTCGGAGGCTTCGGCAACACTTACCAATGTGAAGGAGATCTCGGGCAATCTGGCGTCATTTACAGGAAGCCTTAACGAGCTCCCCATCGACTCGACATTCAACAATATCCACGCTTTGACGGAGGAGTTGAACACTCTTGCCCGCGAGCTCAATTCGCCCAATTCCACTCTCGGACTGCTCCTGCATGATCCGGAGCTCTATCGCAATCTCAACGCCTCTGTGGCATCGCTCGATTCGCTTCTCATTGACGTGAAGCGCAATCCCAAGCGCTATATATCCATCAAGCTCCTCTGAGCCTGTAGGGCCACAAGAGGTCATAAAGCCATCCGGGCTTGCAGCGACTGACAAGTCGGCTGCAAGCCCGGATGGCTTTATGGCGGAATGAGGTATCGGTCATTCAAGCCCGTACTCGCGTATCTTGCGGTAGAGTGTCCGCTCCGATATGTTGAGTTCTTTGGCAGTGGCCTTGCGGCGGCCTCCATTGCGTTCGAGAGCTTCAGATATGGTGATCCGCTCGGTGTCTTCGAGAGTACGGGGCTCCTCGGCAATGGCCGACGTGCCGTCATCAGATGGCTCTATCTCCTCGGCCTCCACCGGAGTGGCGTCGTCGAGGGCCGGATAATTGTCGGCTGGAGTAGTGAAATGGGGTAGGATATGGTCTGACGCAGCCATGATGGGATTGTCGTGACGTACAGTCACCGCCTCAGTCGTAGGCTGATTGCGTCGCAGTGCGTTGACTTCGGAGGTCATCTCGTCGAGTCGCCGCTGAAGCCTGAAGATCATATTAAACAGGATTTCCCGCTCTTCCTGATAGTTGTGGATCCGGGTTCCGGCAATAGCCGGAGTGGTGATAGAGGCGCCCGATGGCATATAGCGGGATAGAACTGATGAGTCGACCGGACTATTGGCTGCTTCAAAGAGGGCCACCTGCTCGACGATGTTTTTAAGTTGTCGCACATTGCCGGGCCAACGGTAGGTGGAGAGCAGCCGCAACGCATCGTCGGTAAGCGAGAGTTCGGGTGTATGGTATTTTTCGGCAAAGTCGGCCGCAAACTTGCGAGCAAGGAGCTTGATGTCGCTGCCACGGTCGCGTAGGGGCGGGACACTGATAGCCACAGTCGAGAGGCGGTAAAACAGATCTTCACGGAAGCGTCCCTCCTCTACGGCGCGCTGCATATCGACATTGGTAGCTGCTACAACTCGGATATTGGTCTTTCTGACTTCCGACGATCCTACGCGCATATATTCACCCGACTCAAGCACACGCAGCAGGCGAGCCTGAGTGGTGAGTGGCAGCTCGGCCACTTCGTCGAGGAATATAGTCCCTCCGTCGGCTTCCTCAAAGTAGCCTTTGCGCGATGCCACCGCACCTGTAAAGGAGCCTTTCTCGTGGCCAAACAGTTCTGAGTCGATTGTGCCCTCAGGGATAGCACCACAGTTGACAGCGATATATTTGGCGTGTTTGCGATGGCTGTAGGCGTGGATAATCTTAGGAAAAAACTCCTTGCCCGAACCGCTCTCGCCGGTGACGAGCACCGAGAGGTCGATCGGTGCAACCCTTATGGCCCGCTCTATGGCCTGCATGAGAGCAGCCGAGGATCCAATGATACCGAAGCGCTGCCGGGCACGCGCCACTTCGGGATCGACAGCCTTGGCGGTGATCACTTCCATTTTTTAAGCGAGTAGGTCTTTGACTTGAGATAGTTGCCAAGCTCCTCGGGCGAAGAAGAGTGGGCCTGCTGTTCCTCTACTGTTATGGGCTCACCCACAGTGATGTGGATGGTGGAATGGCGTTTTCTGAATACTTCAGCGGGGAGACGCAGTGTGCGTAGCTGCCATGATATGCGTCCCAGAAGGTTGAACCACCAGGAGTTGCTGCCATGGAAATATATAGGCACCACCGGCACCTTCAGCTGATCGATGAGCCGGACCACAGTCTCTTGCCACTCGCGGTCCTCAAGCTCGAACTTGTTGTTGATCTTGCTTACGGCACCAGCCGGAAAAAAGCCGAGTGGCTTGCCGCGACGCACCTGCATTATTGCTTTGCGTATGCCCTGCATCGACACCGCTTTCTTGGCGGGATCGTCGGAAGCAAGCGCGTCAACAGCGATAAAACAGGGTTGCATCGCTGTGATATGGTTGAGTATCATATTTACCATCACCTTGTATTCGGGATAGTAGCGACCCACAAGGTTGATGAGCGATATGCCGTCGAGCGCACCGAAGGGATGGTTGCTCACAGTGATAAATGGCTGATCGCCCATTGAGGGTATGATTTGCTCATTGTCGACGCGTAGCTTGATGTCGAGCTCGTTGAGGAGTCCGGTGGTAAATGGCACTCCTGGAGTGGCACAATTGTGGCGGTGCAGGTCATTGACCTTGTCGACAGAGAACAGGTGGAGGATAGAGTCGACAAGCCGACGGTGGCCTTTCAGTCGGGGCACCATTTCGGAAATGTCGTCGTAGTCAAGAACTGTGGGCTTCAACGTGTATGGAGATGGAAAGAGGGTTATTGACTGAGGGAGTTAAGATGAAACCGGACGCAACAAGACTGTCGGCAAGAGCACGCCTCGTGGCGTAGATCGGCCGACAGTATGTCCGTAGTAGAGAGGGAGTGGATGAGGCTATGCCGCAACCTTCTTATTTCGAAGCGTCGATGGAGGCTTTGCGGAATTCCTTGAGGAGCTTCTCAATGGCGAGGCTGGTCTTGCGGGCGCGGGTGCCTGCGGCCTTGTTGCCTTTTTCGGCCTGAAGATTGGCATCGGCGATGAATGATGCGTAAGCCTCTGCGATTTTTGCGACTAATTCTTCCATGGGTTTTCGGATTAATGGTGATGTGGAATTTATATAACGCAAAAGTACACATTTTTTTGCGAAAAGATTAACCATTGATGAGCTTTTTTAATACTCGATGGAGCTTTTTCTACCATTTGGGGCAAAAATCGGCCATAAGAGAGCCCCGGCCTATGCTCGGAAGCATGGGCCGGGGCTCTGTTGGGACTGGCGTCGCGTGGCGTCAGTTGGATGTGGTGGCTTTGCCTGTGAAGGTGGCGCTGCCGCCGGGAGTTGCTCCCGAGGGTATATCGGTGATGGTGTCGACCACAGCGATAGGTACGGGCATCCATGCTGTTCCCACGCTCTTGCCCTCCTGAAGCACTGTCATCTGAAGAGTCAGCACATGACGGCCAACAGGAAATCCTTCTGTGTCGAGGCTTATCGAGAAGGGGGGCACTGGAGAGATGCCGAGGGGTCGGCCATCAAGCACATAGGCCACATCGTTGATCATGGCAGGCTTGGTGCCTTCGGCCGGTGTGCAGTAAACACTGTCGATTGAAATTGTGTCGCCCTGCACGGTATAGAGGGTTCCGTCGACGTCGGTGGCGCCGGAATAAGTGATGCCGATATTGACTTCGGGCACATCTTTGTCGTCGTCGCTACACGACACCATGGTCGCGGCGAGAAGAGGAAGAGCCATAAGGATGAAAAGTAACTTTTTCATAAATGATTTGAAAGATTAAGAATTTGGGTATGAGGGATTATAAGAGCTAACCTGAGGTGTAGGGCCGGTGATCAGTTGGTGAACATAAGCTCGCCATCCTTATCGACATCGATTACGATGGGGTGAGTACTGTCGACCTTCTGTGCCAGAATATCCTTTGACAGACGGTTGAGCACCAGACGGTGAATGACGCGCTTCACGGGGCGTGCGCCAAATTCGGGGTCGTAACCCTCTTCGGCAAGATACTTCAAGGCGGCTGGGGTAACTTCGAGTGTCACACCGTTTCGGGCAAGCATCTTTTTAATCGACTTGATCTGAAGGCCAACAATCTCCTCGATCTCGCGCTGGTTGAGCGGGGTAAACATGATGGTCTCGTCGATACGGTTGAGGAACTCGGGGCGGATGGTCTGTTTGAGCATTTCGATCACCTGCTCCTTGGTCTTCTCGATGGTCTCCTCGCGGTTGTCGTCGGTCATCTTTGCAAAGTTGTCGCGGATCACCGAGCTGCCCATGTTGGAGGTCATGATGATGATGGTGTTTTTGAAGTTGACGAGGCGGCCTTTATTGTCGGTCAGGCGACCGTCGTCGAGCACCTGAAGCAGGATGTTGAACACGTCGGGATGTGCTTTCTCGATCTCGTCGAAGAGCACTACGGAGTAGGGTTTACGTCTGACAGCTTCGGTGAGCTGGCCACCTTCGTCGTAGCCTACATATCCCGGAGGCGCTCCCACGAGCCGGCTCACGGCGTGCTTCTCCTGATATTCGCTCATGTCGATACGGGTCATCATGTTCTCGTCGTCGAAGAGATATTCGGCGAGAGCCTTCGCGAGCTCGGTCTTACCGACACCGGTTGTGCCGAGGAAGATAAACGAGCCTATAGGACGGCGCGGGTCGTTGAGGCCTGCTCGGCTGCGGCGCACGGCGTCGGCGATTGCGCTGATGGCCTCCTCCTGTCCGACAACGCGGTTGTGGAGCTCGGCTTCCAGATGGAGTAACTTTTCTTTCTCGCTCTGGATCATCTTGCTCACCGGTATGCCGGTCCAGCGGCTCACTACGTCGGCTATATCTTCGGCATCAACCTCCTCCTTGATGAGGGCCTTTTCGCCCTGCATCATCTTGAGTTGCTCCTGTATTTCAAGATTCTCTTTCTCCTTGGCGGTGATGGAGCTGTAGCGGATCTCGGCCACGCGGGCATAGTCGCCTTCGCGCTCTGCGCGCTCGGCCTCAAAGTTGAGTTGCTCGATGTCGATCTTGTTCTGCTGTATACGACCGATAAGATCGCGCTCGGCTTGCCACTTGGCTTTATATTCATTTTCTTCCTCGCGCATTGTGGCGAGTTCTTTCTCGATGTCGGCCACCTTTGCTTTATCGCCTTCGCGCTTGATGGCCTCGCGCTCGATCTCCTTCTGTGCTATGCGGCGGGTGATGTCGTCGAGTGCCTGCGGCACAGAGTCGATCTCGAGCTTGAGCTTAGAAGCAGCCTCGTCGACCAGGTCGATAGCCTTGTCGGGGAGGAACCTGTCGGTGATGTAACGCTCAGAGAGGGTCACTGCGGCAATAATCGCTTCGTCGCGGATGCGTACCTTGTGGTGATTTTCGTAGCGCTCTTTCAAGCCACGGAGAATAGCTATGGCGCTGGCTTCGTCGGGCTCGTTGACCATCACCTTCTGGAATCGGCGCTCAAGCGCTTTATCCTTCTCAACATATTTCTGATATTCATCGAGGGTGGTGGCTCCGATCGAGCGGAGCTCGCCACGTGCGAGAGCCGGCTTGAGGATATTTGCGGCATCCATTGCTCCTTCGCCTTTACCCGCACCTACAAGGGTGTGGATCTCGTCGATGAACAGTATGATCTCGCCTTCGCTTTGTGTCACTTCGTTGACGATGGCTTTGAGCCTCTCTTCAAATTCACCCTTATACTTGGCGCCGGCTACGAGAGCACCCATGTCGAGCGAGAAGATCTGCTTGGAGCGTAGATTTTCGGGTACGTCGCCTCTGACTATTCGCTGGGCGAGACCTTCGGCGATGGCTGTTTTACCGGTGCCAGGTTCGCCTATAAGCATAGGATTGTTTTTGGTGCGTCGGCTCAGAATCTGGAGCACCCGGCGTATCTCCTCGTCGCGTCCAATCACCGGATCGAGCTTGCCCTGCCGGGCGCGCTCGCAGAGGTTGATTGCATATTTAGAGAGCGCGTTGTAGGTGTCTTCGGCGCTTTGATCGGTGGCTTTCTTTCCTTTTCGGAGCTCTGCAATTGCGCTCTCAAGCTCTCGGCTGCTTAGTCCGGCATCTTTCAGGATGGTGGAGGCTGGCGAGTTGATTTCGAAAAGGGCGAGTAGCATAGCTTCGAGGGTCACATATTCATCGCCCATCTTTTTGGCGATGTCAAGAGCCTTCTGCAGCACGTCGTTGCTGGTGCGACTAAGATAAGGTTCGCCGCCACTTACTTTCGGCAGTTTCTCAATCTCGCGGTCGATCTGAGTGGCGACAGCGGCGGGATTGGCGCCGACTTTAGCAAACAGATATTTCACCAGCGAGTCACCCTCAGTCAGCACGGCCTTGAGGAGCACAACCGGCTCAATGGCCTGTGTGCCTGCTCCACGGGTAAGCTCAACCGCTTTCTGGATGGCTTCCTGCGACTTGATGGTAAAGTTGTTGAAATTCATAGATGGTGTATGTGTTGTGGAATAACTTTTCCAGTGATGTGGTGTCAAGACATTGGCTTGCAGACCTACGTCCGTCTGGGCCTATGCTTAATCAACAGATTCATAATGTTAACATCTGTCGGAGCCCTATTGTTTTAGGGCGCTCACGTTTTGATTCACTGCAAAAAGAATGCCAGCCCGGAAAGACTGACATTATGACATGGCTAAAGTAAAAGCAGGTGAAGGCGGTCACTCCACGAGAATCATCCCCTCGGCAGAATCGACGGTAAGGCTGGCGGGAGCCGACAGCCGTAGCGGCATATTCTCCAGAATATGTCCGACCGGGGCACCGAAGCATACGGGATAGGAGTAAGGAGCCACCATCGCCGCAATCATTTGCTCAATGCTCTCATGGTTGGGATCGGGGTTTGCGCCCTTGAAGTTGCCTATGATGAGGCCTCGCAGCGACGGGAGCACTCCACTCAATCGTAGTTGCCACAGCATACGCTCCACTTTGTAGATCGGCTCGTTGATATCTTCGAGAACAAGAATTGAATCCTGACGAAGCATATCGTAAGGAGTATTGACCAAGCCTTCGAGCACAGCGAAGTTTCCGCCAAGAAGAATCCCTTGGGCGGAGCCAGGACGGTTGAGCGGATGGGGTGGCGCCGAGACCGTTACCGACCGTCCCATGAGCATGTCGATCAGAGCCCGTGTGCCGGGGTGGTCGAGGCCATTTACAGTAAGATGCCGGGCCATAGGGCCATGGATAGATGCGATGCCATAGGAACTCCAGAGAGCGTGGAGAGCCGAAATGTCGCTGAACCCGATGAGCCATTTGGCATTGGCTCGCAGCGATAGTGATTCGAGTGATGGTATGAGGTGGACAGCTCCATAACCGCCACGGGCACACATGATGGCGCGTATGGTCCTGTCGGCCACCGCGCTTGCCATATCGGCAAAACGATCGGCCTGCGAGGCCGAATAACTGCCAAGACGTTCTTTGGCATGGGGCATCACCACCGGTGCAAATCCGGCATCGGCAAGAAGTTGAACGAGCGCGTCGATGAGCACGGGCTTTACAGCGCCCGAGGGGGAGGCTATGGCAATTTTGTCGGAGGGCCGCAAGGGCTCCGGGATTATAAGCGGCGAAACTATCATGCGCTTGTTCATACTACCTGTACTTTAATTCCTGCTTCATTGCGTATGCGGTCGGCCACATGCTCAAGTTCTTCGCGACTTATTTTACATAGAGATCGCTCCGGACTTGGACGGTCGAGGGAATATAACATCACCTCGCGGGGCTTGATTGTACGGTAGGCATTGATGAGAGCGTCGATCTCAGCCGGGGTGGTATTGTCGACGGTCTCGCCATCGTGCTCTCCTCGGGTGAGCATGGTCTGCACAATACAGCGGTCGCCGAAAGCTGCGATGGTGTCAATGGCTTTTTTCGGAAGTGTAGTCGGCTGCTCCGGGCCGGTCGAGTTTCCTCATTGTAGGGGTCACAGCCGAGTCAAGTTTCAGAATATTGTTGTCGACACGGCGCAGAGCTGCGGCAACCTCGGGGCGCATTGCGCGGGTGGCGTTGGAGAGCACGCTGATCTTGACATCGGGGAAGTAACGGTTGCGGAGATCAATAGTATCGTCGATCACACCTGCAAAATCGGGATGGAGCGTAGGCTCACCATTGCCGGAGAAGGTTATGACATCAAGGTGCTCGCCGGCCTCTTTCATCGAGGTCAGTTTACGCTCAAGGCTATCCCTTACCGCCTCTCTCTGAGGAAAGCCTGTAGTGCCTTTGCCCTGGGCGTTGAATCCGGCTTCGCAGTATAGGCAATCGAATGAGCAGATCTTGCCATCGTTTGGGTGAGATTGACTCCGAGCGAAGTGCCGAGCCTGCGGCTGTGGATCGGGCCAAAAATTGTATCGTGGAATAATACTGTCTGCATAATGGAGATGGAAAAGATGGTGAAAAAGGGCTGAAAGTTAGCTAAAAGTGCCGGGATGGGCAATCAACATTGCGGAAGGATTGTTGTAATGATACCGGCGCTTGAAATAGCGCGCGTCATCACTAATATTTCAATCTCTAACATACATATACAAAATATGCTTGCCAATATAGTAGGCTACGCGGCAGCGATATGCATGATTTTCGGGTATATGCCTCAGGCTATATATACCATCCGCACCCGTGATACCGACGGTATAGCCATGACCACATTTCTGCTGCTCGGTTTCGGCAGCTTGTTTTTTGTGATCCAGGGCATCCTGATATCCAATATACCGCTTGTGCTGACTAATGCCATTACAACAGTATCATCGGCTATAGTGTTCGTGATCAAGGTGCAAAACGACCGACGCAAAAAGGGCGGCCCCGGCAAAGGTAGCTGACCCGGATCAGTATTCGCTCGAGAAGTGGAACCGGATGTCGGGGAAGTCCTGCTGGGCCATGGTGAGCACATAGCCTGAATCGGCGAGAAACACGTCGCGACCGTCGCGGTCGATGGCCATGAACTGGTGTTTGCGCTTTTTAAAAGCCTGGAGAGCCTGAGGATCGTCGCTCTCTATCCAGCATGCCTTGTGGAGCGAGATGGGTTCCCAGCGGCATTGTGCGCCATATTCATGAAGCAGTCGGTACTGGATCACTTCAAACTGGAGCTGACCCACGGTGCCGATAATCTTACGGCCGTTGAATTGGTTGACAAACAGCTGTGCCACGCCCTCATCCATGAGCTGCTGGATACCTTTTTCAAGCTGCTTCGACTTCATGGGATCGGTATTTTCAATGTATTTGAACATCTCGGGCGAAAACGACGGGAGGCCACGGTAGTGGAGCTTCTCGCCCGAAGTCAGTGTGTCGCCGATCTTGAATGATCCGCCTGAGTCGGGGATGCCCACAATATCGCCGGGAAATGCCTCGTCGACAATATTCTTGCGTTGGGCCATGAAAGCGGTGGGAGCAGCAAACTTCAAGGTCTTTCCGGAGCGCACATGGAGATATGGCTCGTTGCGCTCAAACTTGCCGGAGCAGATCTTTACGAAAGCTATACAGGAGCGGTGGTTTGGATCCATGTTGGCATGGATCTTGAACACGAAGCCAGAGAATTTGGTTTCGTCGGGCTCCACGGCGCGCTCCTCCGAATTGACGGTCGATGGGCACGGGGCTATCTCGACAAAGCAATCGAGCAGCTCCTTGACTCCAAAGGTGTTGAGAGCAGAGCCGAAAAACACCGGCGCGAGCTGGCCCTGACGATATGCCTCTACATCAAACTCGGGATAGACACCCTCGATGAGGTCGAGATCCTCACGTAACTTTGCAGCATCAGTTTCGCCCACGGCCTCGTCGATGCGTGGATCGTCGGGATTGTCGATTTCGACGCGTTCGCTCACCCTCTGCTTGTCGGGGGTGAAGAGGTCGATTCCGCGCTCATATATATTATATACACCCTTGAACTTAGCGCCTATATTGATTGGCCACGAAAGGGGGCGCACAGCAATCTTCAGCTCCTGCTCCAGCTCGTCGAGGATGTCGAACGGGTCGCGGCCTTCGCGATCGAGCTTGTTGACGAAAATAATCACGGGTGTGTTGCGCATCCGGCACACCTCCATGAGTCTGCGGGTCTGCTGCTCGACGCCCTTTGCCACATCGACCACAATGATCACGGAGTCGACGGCGGTAAGGGTGCGGTATGTGTCTTCGGCAAAGTCCTGGTGGCCGGGAGTGTCGAGGATGTTTATCTTGTAGTCGCCATAGTCGAAGCCCATCACGGATGTTGCAACCGAGATGCCGCGTTGCTTCTCGATTTCCATCCAGTCGGAAGTGGCGGTTTTCTTGATCTTGTTGCTCTTCACCGCGCCTGCCACATGGATGGCGCCGCCAAAGAGGAGGAGCTTCTCGGTAAGAGTTGTTTTGCCGGCGTCGGGGTGGGAAATGATGGCAAAAGTGCGTCGGCGTGCTATTTCTTCTTTGAGAGTCATTTGATCTGAGGTGGAAATGGGAGTAAAAAAATCTTTAGAGATCGGAAGGATCGATGCGGGCTATGGTGGCCTTCAGGCTTTCCTCCCAGTGGGGGATGGTGACGTTGTAGGTCTTTTTGATGAGTTGCTTGTCAAGCACACTGTAGGGCGGACGGGCGGCTGAAGTTGTAAATTCAGTGTTGTAATCGTCGGTCGATATGGGCCTGACGTCGATGTCGGTGATACCGGCGATGCGGAATATGGCTTTGGCGAAATCATACCATGAGGCCACACCCTCGTTGGTGTAGTGGAATATGCCCGGGATCCATTGGGGTGCTTTCAGTATTGCCACGATTGCCGATGCGAGGTCGGCCGATGCGGTAGGAGTTCCTATCTGGTCGGCCACCACTCGTAGTGTCTTGCGCTTTGTGGCAGCTTTGAGCATGGTCTTGACAAAATTATGGCCGTAGGGGGAGTAGAGCCACGCGGTGCGGATGATTATGGCGTTGGGGCATAGGCTGAGAAGAACCATCTCGCCCTTGCGCTTCGACGAGCCGTAGATCGATGTGGGATTGACCTTGTCGCTTTCGCGGTAGGGCAGGTGGGCTGTGCCGTCGAAGACATAGTCGGTGGAAATATGTATTATCTTGGCGCCGATTTCATAGGCGGCTTTGGCCAGATTGGCCACAGCGTCGGTGTTGACGCGAAGACATAGGGCCGGCTCTTGCTCGGCGCGATCCACAGCCGTGTAGGCCGCGCAATTTATGATGTGTGTGTAGTCGCCTTGGGCCACGGTGCGTGCCACAGCGTTTCCATCGGTGAGATCGAGTGTGTCGATGTCGGTATATGTAGTCAGCCCCGGAAGGGATTGTTCGAGGAGGGTTCGGAGTTCGCGGGCAAGCTGTCCGTTGGCACCGGTAAGTAAAATCTTCATTGGAGGTAGAAACATCGTTTGGCCCATTGCATCGGGCAAAGAATGTGCAAAATTAGCAATTTTTGGCCCAACTATCGCATCAATCGCCATTTTTTGGCGCGCTGGGCCTCCGTGGCGCTATAGCGGCAGTTGTAGTTTTTTATGGCTGCGGGAGGATATGAACCGGCAGCGTCGGGAAAAATATGTAACTTTGCAAAATATGGAACAGATGCAACAGGGGCGCGAGCTCAGGCGCCTCATATCAAGTCTCGACGATGCCCGCGGTCGCAGGGAGGCCCGCGCATGGAAGGCCGAGGGCACAAAGTGTGCCGGCGACCTGATGGGCCATTTCCCTTGCCGGGTGCTGGTGGCAACCCATGAGTGGCTCGAAGCCCACAGCTCTTTGGCCGATATGGCGCGGGGAGTGGTGGGGGTGGCTCCCCGCGAGATGGCGCGCATGAGCCGATTGCAGTCGCCTCCGCCGGTGATAGCAGTGTTTGATATGCCGGAACGGAGTCTGCCTCCGGTCGATCCGCACGGACTGATCATCGCTCTCGACACCATACAGGATCCGGGTAATCTCGGCACAATCATACGAACCGCCGACTGGATGGGCATAACACATATTATAGCCTCGGACACCACTGCCGATTGTTTCGGGCCAAAGGTGGTGATGGCCACTATGGGAGCACTCGCAAGGGTCGAAGTGGGCTACACTCCCGATCTGGCAGGCGAGCTCTGTCGCCACCGCCAGGGTGGTAGCCGCATCCTTGGCACATTTCTCGACGGCAAATCGCTCTATGAAGAGTCGCTGCCACAGCATGGCGAGGGATGTGTGGTGGTGATGGGCAACGAGGGGCGCGGAATTTCGCCCACGGTTGCCGCTGCAGTGACCGACCGAATACTTATTCCCCCATATCCATCCGGAGCCATCACATCGGAGAGCCTGAATGTGGCCACCGCAACAGCGATTATCACGGCCCATCTGCGTTTCGCTCCGATGAGGCAAGTATGAGCATTTGGACTTGTCGGATAAATCAGTTACTTTTGCAGACGACTAAAAAAATGGCAGTAATATGAAAGGCATAATCCTCGCCGGAGGAACAGGCAGCCGCCTCTTTCCCATCACCAAGGGTGTGAGCAAACAGTTGCTCCCGATCTACGACAAGCCCATGGTGTATTATCCGCTCTCCACACTTATGCTTGCAGGCATACGCGACATCCTGCTGATCTCTACTCCCGACGATCTGCCGGCGTTCAGACGCCTGCTTGGTGATGGGAGCGATTACGGGGTGAATATCAGCTATGCCCCGCAGCCAAGGCCCGAAGGGCTGGCCCAGGCGCTGGTGATCGGAGCCGACCATATTGCCGATGATTCCTGCTGTCTTGTGCTCGGCGATAATATCTTTCATGGCGCCGGGCTGTCTGAACTTCTTGAGCGGGCCACTGCAAGGGCAGCCTCGGGTCGCGCCACAGTTTTTGGCTATTGGGTGGATAATCCGGGGCGCTACGGAGTGGCCGAAGTCGACCCTTCAGGACGTTGTCTCTCGATAGAGGAGAAGCCCTCCCGACCTAAGAGCAACTATGCTGTGACAGGGTTGTATTTTTATCCCAAAGGGGTATCGGCCATAGCATCGACCATCACCCCGTCGGCGCGAGGTGAGCTTGAGATCACCACCCTCAACCAGCATTATCTCGATGCCGGTGAACTCGATATAGAGCTGCTCGGCCGAGGTTATGCATGGCTCGATACCGGCACGGTCGACTCGCTCGCTGAGGCATCAGCTTATATAGCCACAATAGAGAAGCGTCAGGGACTCCAGATAGCCTGTCTGGAAGGGATAGCCTATTCACGTGGGTGGATAGGAGCCGACAAATTGCGGGAGGTTGCAGCCTCTATGGCTTCTACGTCGTATGGGCGTCATCTGTTGCGGCTCGCCGATACTGAAAGTTTTGCAAATCCATTGAGATCGCTATGACTGTATATCCTACCGCTATCCCCGGCGTGATGATAATAGAGCCCAGACTTTTTCCCGATAGCCGGGGCTATTTTTTCGAGGCTTATGTGGAGCACGACTTTCATCGCCTTGTGTGTCCTGAAATACGATTCGTGCAGGACAATGAGAGCCGCTCCCATCATGGAGTGGTGAGAGGGTTGCACTTTCAGCTGCCTCCCCACTCGCAGGCCAAACTGGTGAGAGTGGTCGAGGGCGCCATCATAGACATAGCACTCGACATGAGGGCAGGATCGCCCACCTTCGGACAGCACGTGGCTGTTGAGCTTTCAGCTGCAAATCACCGACAGCTATTTCTCCCTCACGGTATGGCTCATGGGTTTGCCGTGACGAGTGAGTCGGCCACGATACTGTATAAGGTAGATTCGCCCTATGCTCCGGAATATGATTCGGGAGTGTCGGTCCTTGACGAAACTCTCGGCATACAATGGCCCTTTCCTATCTCCGATGCTATATTGAGCGATAAAGACCGGTGCCGGGTTGCATTTGCCGACTTCGCCACACCTTTCAGCTATCAGAAATAAGCCCTGCACATCTCCCACCAAAAAAGAATTAATAACCCCCACCGATAAAAAACATATGAAGAGTAAGCGAAGCTACGCTACTGTGATGGTGACAGGAGGAGCCGGATTTATCGGCTCCCATGTCGTGAAGCGACTGGTCAAGAGATATCCTTCAATGAGGGTGATCAATGTCGATCTGCTCACGTATGCCGGCAATCTGGCCAATCTTGCTTCGATAGAGGATGCGCCAAACTACCGCTTTGTCCATGCCGACATTACCGATACGGCGGCTATGCGCTCTCTGATGGAAGAGGAGGGGGTAGACGCGGTGGTGCATCTTGCAGCCGAGTCGCATGTCGACAGGTCGATTCTCGATCCCGATTGCTTTGCCCGCACCAATGTTATGGGCACGTTGTCGCTACTCAATGCAGCGCTTGCCACATGGAACAAACGCCCGGAGGGCTTTGAGGGAAAGATGTTTTACCAGATTTCCACCGATGAGGTATTTGGCGCTCTCGGTGCCGGCGACGCTCCGTTCTGTGAATCGACACCGTATAATCCCCATTCACCTTATTCGGCTTCCAAAGCATCTGCCGATCATTTTGTGAGAGCCTATCACGATACTTACGGGTTGCCGGTTGTGATATCCAACTGTTCCAACAATTATGGCCCCAATCAGTTTCCTGAGAAGCTCATACCGCTTGTGATCAACAATGTGCGCCACGGACGGACTATCCCGGTCTATGGACAGGGGCTGAATGTACGTGACTGGCTGTATGTGGGCGATCACGCTGCGGCAATTGACCTGATACTCCATACCGCAGAACCGGGCTCGACTTATTGCATAGGCGGCGACAATGAATGGCGCAATATCGACATAGTCAAGGAGCTGGTGAGAATAGCCGACCAGAAGCTCGGACGTAAGGCCGGAGCCTCGGAGGGTTTGATCACCTATGTGGCCGACCGCAAGGGGCATGATCTGAGATATGCGATTGATGCCACACGTATCCGCACCGAGCTTGGATGGAGGCCTGAGGTGGATTTCACCACCGGACTCGCTCTCACTGTGGAGTGGTATCTTGCCAACGACAAGTGGCTCGACGATATAACATCGGGCGAATATGTGCGCTACTACGAGCGTATGTATTCGGGGCGCTGAGATTCGTTAAAGCGACTTAGGAGCGATATATTGTCCTTTGCGGCGGGTGCGTCCGCCATATTCCACGGCATGTGATGAGCACACATGGAAGCATGCCAGACAGGTGGCGCAGCGGTCGCCCCATTGCGGATGCTTTTCGGTATCGAGGGTAATATTGTCGAGAGGACATGCTTTTGCGCAACGTCCACATCCGGCACACCTTGACGGATCGGCATGAAACGGTTTTGGCGACATAAGAAACCGTCGGAAAAATGGGCGGATCAGTCGACTTTTGAGCCAGGGCAACGCTCCGGGCTGGATGTCGGTGATAGCCATGCCGTGGCGTATGGCTTTAGCAATAAATTCTATTCTTGACGGAGCATCGAGCAGCTTGCCGGCGGCCACGCTGTCGGAATCGGTGTCCATTCCGGGCAGTAGAACATAGGTGTTGGGCATACGGATGCTGAACGCGCCGACCGTCGTGCCACCGCGCGATTCAATCAGCTGCCGCCATATGCGGTCGGTGTGTCCTATGTCGTCGCCGCAGGTGGCAACCATATAATGTTTTGTTGCCGGCGGGAAGTTAAGCCGGCCTATCACATCTTCAACCACTCCGGGAACGCCCCAGGCATGGACAGGAAAAACCCAAATGATCCGATCCTGGCCCTCGACCATATCTTGGGTGAGGGTCAGGATCGGTATTATGGGCTCGTTGGCGTTAAGGATGGCCAACGATCGGGCCACTAAACGGCTATTGCCTGTGGCGGAAAACAGTGCGATCATCTAATAGTGACTTGGGTGGCGCCAAAACCGTATTCACGGAAAGAGGCATCCTGTACATCATGGCCTTTATAGCGGTGATTGAGTTCTTTCATTATGGCTGCACGGAGCACTCCCTCGCCTTTGCCATGGATGAAGATCAGTTTGCGGCCGTGTTGAGAAAGATTGGCATCCATCACCTCGCGGAAGCAGTCGATCTGAAGATTGAGCATATCGGCATTGGAGAGTCCACGGGTGGAGTCGACAAGTTCGGATATGTGAAGGTCGGTCACCAACGGTTCGCCCGGAGCAGCTTTTGGCGCTGATCGGTGTCCTACTGGACGTGGCTTGCGGTTGTCGATACGTTTCTTTTCCATAAGGTTGCGGCGGAGCACCTCGGGATCAGGTTTGATCGGGTGGCCTGCCATGCAGTCGTCGGTCACGAGAGCCATCTCTATCACCGGTTCATCGAAATAATCGGATGGACGGAAGCAATGGAGCTTGAAAAACTTGGTAGTGTCGAGATGTTGCTCAATCTCGCCGGGATGCTTGAGCTCAAAGGTACGGGCGCGCTTGAACGCAACATATTGCAGGGCAATGCGATCCATGGCGGGGAGTATGTCGCGGGTAATCTCCGCTACAAATTCCTGGATGTTAGGCTCGATTTCACCTTGAGCCAGAAGGGTCCATTCCTTTGAGTCGTCGCCACGGGCAGCAAGCGCATACGACAGGTAATAGTTGCTGTCGTTGACGATAAATGCGTCGTAGGTGGTTGACTGGTCGGATAGACGCTTGAGGTCGGAGGCGGCAAATGCGAGAGTGATGTTGAGCTTGTCGGCCCCCTCGACCTCCTCGACGGGGATGGGCGCCTGCACCGGAGCCGCGGCAGGGGCGGGAGCGGCCTTGGGGCCACTCCACGCAATGCTGCGGATGATGAAGATGATAATGATGCTTTGGCCGGAGTGTCGACCGATGCCGCCATGCGTGCATCATCGGCGGCCGATGCCACAATCACGCACTCGCGTTGGAGCACCGGGACTTCAAATCCATCCTCATCCTCCACATAGGCAAGCTGGCCATCGAGGCGCACCACTCGGCCGCCACCTATTGAGTTGAGGAATCTAACAGTATCTCCTATTTTCATTTCTTGGCTGAATCGATATCGTTGAGAAGAGCCTTCACAGCGGCCTCAAGCTGCTGATCTACGCCGGAAACGACAGTCTCAGCATCATTGGCCACCTTTATGTCGGGCTCAAGCTGCTGATTTTCGAGATAAGAACCATCGGGGAGACGATAGCCTGTGACAGGCACACCAAACACGAGGCTCGGATCCTGAAGGGTGATCCAGTTGACCGACGACATGGTGCCGGGCACGGGCATGCCGACGAGTTTGCCGAGGTTTTTGTGCTTGTAGACCCAAGGGGTGCCGTGGGCGTTGGAATAGTTGGCTTCGCCGATGATCATGATGCTTGGTTTGTTCCAGCGGCGCGAGGGCATATCGCCTGAGCGGCGACCGTGTACCTCCTGATGGAAATATTTCTCGCCCGAGAACATAACCTCGATATCCTCGTGCATGCGGCCGCCACCATTCCAGCGGGTGTCGATCACTATGCCGTCCTTGCCTACATACTCGCCGAGCACCTTGGAATATAGGTCGCGGAAGGCGGGGTCGGCCATGGAGCGGATATGCACATATCCGAGGCGTCCGCCCGACAGACGGTCGACGTCGGCGGCGCGGTTGCGCACCCAACGGTCGTAAAGCAGGTCGCTCATGTCGCCTGCCGAGATGGGAAGAACAACTTCCTCGACCTTCTCACCAGAGGGGAGGGTGAAAGTCACGAGGGTCTTGGTGTGGCGCTTGTCGGCCAGCAGAGCGAGTGGATCGGAATCGGAGGAGAGGGTTGTTCCGTCAATAGCGGTGATCACAGCTCCCGGCACCATGGCCGATGCAGAGCGGTCAAACGGTCCGCCGGTGACAATTTCGTCGACCTTGAGGCCGGGACCGTTATATCCGAGGTCGTAGAGCAGGCCGAGCGAAGCGGTGGGGTGCTTGGCGGGGAGGCCGCTGTAGCGTCCGCCGGAGTGACTCACATTGAGTTCGCCGAGGATTTCCGACATGAGGTCGGCAAAGTCGGCATTGTTGGCGATGTGTGGTAGGAACTTGCGGTAGTGGGCAACGTAGCCTTCCCAGTCCACACCGCCCATATCGGCTTTGTAGAAGCGCTCGCGGGCCTCGCGGTGCATGTAGTCGTACATGTAGTTGCGTTCGGCAACCGGGTCGAGGTTCATGCTGGCCGATGTGGTGATGGGAGTCAGACGGTCGGTCTTCGGGTCGAGCTTATTCATGCGGCGACCCATAAGAAACATCTTGCCGTCGCGCGAAATTTCTATGCCGGCGGGACTGTCGAGATGCGATGCCACCTTCATGTCGCCTTTGCGGAGATCTTTTTTCCAAAGATCATAACCCTTTTCCGACTCGGCTATGAAGTAGAGGCTTGTGCCGTCGGGGTGATGGCGAAATCGTAGATGGAGGCTGAAGCGGGAGTGAGGCGCACAATGCGGTCGCGGATACCGTCGCGGTCGATTGTGATGGTCTTTGCAGCAGCGCTGTCGGTCTTTTCCTTGCTCCCCTTTTTCTTGTTGGCTTTCTCTGTTTCCTTGAGCAGCTCATAGTCTTCGGGTGAAAGGCGGTAGCGGTCGTAGGCGTCGCGGTTGAGGAATGCGATCATCACATCGCCCTGCGAGCCCCACGAGGCGTGGTTGCGCATGCCGTAGCGTTCCGATCCAAACACCACGGCGTTGCCGTCGAGCGCCCATCGAGGGCTTTCGTCGAAGTAGCCCGATGCGGTGAGTTTGGTCATTTCGCCTGTTTCCGAGTCGATGACGGCGATATCGGTATAGGGCTCGTGGAGATACTCACACTGCTCCAGAAGGATATAGCGCGAATCGGGGCTCCATGAAGTGCCGAAGCCGTGGGTGCGGGCGGTGGTGATGTTGTCGTCGGTGAGACGACGGGTCTTTCCGCTCTTTATATCCATCACCATGAGATTGTTGCGGTCGATAACATAAGCCATCTTCTTGCCGTCGGGCGAGATGGACGGATTAGTGCGCTCATGCTTGTCGGCTTTAAACACCGGCTCCTCCTTGATAACGGTGGCATTGGCAAAGTTAGGGTCGGCTTCGCGGGCTATTGTGGCACGGTAGATGTTAAACCGGCCATCGCGCTCGCTGGCATAGTAGAGCTCGCGGCTGTCTTTGCCCCATGCCAGATCGGTCTCCCCTTCTGGGGTGTGGGTGATCTGCTTGGTGGTCTTGTGGTCGACGGATGTCACAAATACTTCGCCGCGGCTTATGAAGGCAATCTCCTTGCCGTCGGGCGAAGCCACTCCGCGGCCTCCCGACACAGTGAGAGTGCGTGTCGGATCGGCATCATCGACTGTTACATCGATGGCAACCTTCGAGGGCTGCGCGCCCGGACGCTGGGTGTAGATCTCGCCATCGTAGGCATAGGCCATTGTGCCGTCGGCGCCTACTGAGAGAAATCTTACAGGATGCTTGTCAAACTTGCTCTCCTGCTTCAGAGTTTTGGGCGATGCGGGGTCGATTGAATAAACATTCATTGAGCCGCCGTCGCGCTCCGACAGGAAGTAGATGCGACCGTCGGGACCGAGGGCAGGGCTGCGGTCTTCGCCAGGCATGTCGGTGAGATTTGAGTGCTTTCCGGTAGCTGCATCATAGGCCCATATGTCGCGTGTGGCCGACGATGTGTGGTGTTTACGCCACTGGTTCTCCTGGCTATGTATCTCTTCGTAGAGGAACGAGCCTTTAGGATCTGTAAACACCACAGCTGTGGCCGAAAGAGGCTGAAGCTGTCGTGGACGCCCCCCTTTTACCGGTACGGCATAGAGCTCATTGCGCCTGGCAGTGGGAAAGTCGGCGCTGCTGGCCGGGTCCTGTATTGCTGCTGAGAATACCACCTCTTTGCCGTCGGGGGTGAACGCCTCGGGGAGCTCAGAGGCTGAGTTGGAGGTAAGCCTCATGGCTGTGCCTCCTGATGATGGCATGATGAACACATCGGAGCCGCCATTGCGGTCTGACGCAAAAGCGATGAGTTTTCCGTCAGGGCTCCAGATGGGATGGCTCTCATAAGATGGAAGCGAGGTAAGACGGGTGGCCTGTCCGCCTGTGGCAGGCACGGTGAAGATATCCCCCTTGTAGGTGAAGGCGATCTGCTTGCCGTCGGGAGATATCTTCACATCGCGGAGCCACAATGGCGTGGCCGCGTGGGCTGTCGACAGGGCCGATAGAGCTATGGCGGCCATCGAAGCTTTCTTCAGTATATCATTCATAATGCAATGGTTATGATTGGTTTGTCGGAAGGTGAGTGGGGAGGGAGGTATAGTATCTACAAAGGTAATAAAAAAATCTGACACTCACACGCGTATGGGCTCGGGCGCGGAAAAAGCCGGTAAGGGTGTACAAAGCATCAGCGCGTCAATCCTCCTTGCGGGGGGACGACGCGCTGTATTGCTTTAAACGAAGAAAAGATTATTTCTTCTTGCGGTTGCCGTAGCGGCTCATGAACTTGTCGACGCGGCCAGCAGTATCGACGAGCTTCTGCTTACCGGTGAAGAAGGGGTGGGACGAGGAGGTGATTTCAAGCTTTACGAGAGGATAGGTCACGCCGTCGATCTCGATGGTGTCTTTCGCTGCGATGGTTGAGCGGGTGATGAAAATCTCTTCGTTAGACATGTCCTTGAATACTACTTCGCGGTAGTTGGAAGGATGAATATCTTTCTTCATTGTTATCGGATATGAGTGGGTTGATAAATCGAAAGTTGGGAAAACGGCCGCTGGTAAGGCGGCGGCTTTTTGTAATGGCTCGGCAAAGGTAGGGATTTTATGCCAATTGGCCAAATTTTTGAGGTGCAACATGGTCTGAAATATCAATTTGCGGCGTATTTGTGTCTTGGCCGACACTCGCGCGGGCAATGCTCAATAAGCGAAAAACGATCTTCGGATGCACAAAATTACTACTCATAACGGAAAATGTTGTACCTTTGCAACGGGCAACGAGAGGCAAAGGCGCAAGCTGTTGCATGAATTGTAGCTGTTTTGTCGCCGTTGGCTCGAGAATCCCCACGCAAATGCCGGGATTGCAACGGGATTATAATCCTTTAGTGATTTTGGCGTCATAACACTCTCTCCCGCAGCCATTGTAGCCTGTGGGGCTTTACAAACGTTGTAACCTATTTATTATGTATTTCAAGCAGTTGATGTGTGGCGCTATGCTCATGGTGGCTTCCTCGCTTTTGGCTCAGAACAATGTGGCCGAGGAGGTGGCATGGGTAGTTGGCGACACACCTATATGGAAAAGTGAGATCGAAGAGCAGTTTCAGAATCTGCGCTACGATAATAAGGACATAAAGGGTGATCCCTACTGTGTCATCCCTGAGCGTATGGCCATCCAGAAGCTCTTCCTCCATCAGGCTGAACTCGACACTATCGAAGCCAATGAAGGGCAGGTGATAAGCCGCGCCGACGGTCAGATAAACTATCTGATCCAGGAGCTTGGCTCGAAGGAGAAGGTCGAGAGCTATTTCAGAAAGTCGATGGCTGAGCTCCGCCAGAACTATATGGATGCTATCCGCGATGAGAGCCGTGTGCAGCAGGTTCAGAGGGAGCTTACAAAAAACATCAAGACCACTCCGAGCGATATCCGTCGCTACTTTGCTGCTCTTGATGCTGATTCAGTGCCTTATGTGCCTCTGCAGGTCGAGGCCCAGATTATCACTATGGAACCGGTGATACCCCGGGAGGATGTTGAGGATGTCAAGGCACGTCTTCGCCAGTATGCCGAGGCGGTCAATAATGGAGAGAGCGAGTTTTCGACCCTCGCCATACTCTATAGCGAGGATGGATCGTCGGTACGAGGCGGAGAGCTCGGCTTCATGTCGCGTGCCGAACTCGACCCAAACTTTGCCGCCGTTGCCTTCAACCTCAATGATCCCAAGAAGGCGAGCCGCATCGTCGAGAGTGAATATGGCTATCATATCATTCAACTCATAGAGAAGCGCGGCGACCGCATCAATTGCCGCCACATACTTCTTACTCCTAAGGTGTCGACGGCAGAGCTCACCGCCTCCACTCAGCGCATGGACTCACTCCGTAGCTTTATCGACGAGGGTAAGCTCACATTTGAGGAAGCTGCCCTCCACATATCATCCGACAAGGATACGCGCAACAACCGCGGCCTGATGGTAAACGGCGCTACAGGTGGTAGCCGCTTTGAGATGAATCAGCTCCCTCAGGAGGTGGCCAAGCAGGTGGCCGAGCTTGAGCCCGGCCAGATGTCGCAGCCCTTTGTGATGACAGATAAGAAGAACCACACGGTGGTGGCAATGGTGCGTCTGACAAACCGTATCGACGGCCACCGCGCTGATCTCCGCAACGACTACCAGCTCATCAAGCGCATGTATGAGGCCTCTGAGAGCGAGCGCATCTTAGCCGAGTGGCTCGAAAAGAAGATCCGCGAGACATATGTGAGGATCGAAGATGGCTACCGCAACTGCGACTTCCGCTACAAAGGGTGGATCCGTGAGCGCGAAGGCGAGGCTGCGTCGGCTGCCTCATCCACTAATGCCAACAGCTGACTGTGATGGCAGGAGGCAGATGGCTCAGATATTTCGCGGCCGCCGGAGTGATACTCACGGCGGCCTCGGCCATTATGGCGACAGGTCCGGGGGGGGCACTCCACCGTCATCCCGACTTTGCCACAGGCACCCGGCGCCCCAATCGTCCCACGATTGCGCCGACAGTGCCCGGTGCCGACCGCGGTCAGAGCGACAAGGTGTTTCTTGAGCATGCCGACACTCTGCGCTTCAGCGAAAACAATATCCCCGACCCGATAACCGGCCAGATCCCCGACCAGTATCAGGTGCTCGTGGGCAATGTGGAGTTTCGCAAGGGGGGAATGACCATGACCTGCGACAGTGCCTACTTCTATGAAGGCACCAACTCGTTTGATGCCTTCTCGAGAGTGAAAATGGAGCAGGGCGACACGCTCTTTGTCTTTTGCGATGAGCTCAACTACAATGGATCGGAAGAGATAGCGGTGGCCGTGGCCTACAATGGCCGCAAGGTGCGCCTTATTAACCGCGATGTCAAACTTGAGACAGAGATACTCAATTACGACATGGCTCAGGAGGTGGGCTACTACACCATAGGTGGCCGGTTGAGCGACAATCAGAATGTGCTTACTTCCCGCGAGGGAGAATATTTCCCGTCGACGAAGCAGAGCTACTTCTACCGCGATGTGGTGTTGGAGCCGATGGATGAAAATGATCCTTCGCGGCTCTATACCGATACTCTCGAATATAACACCGGGACTCATATCGCCGAGATAGTGGACCGCACCCTGATCGTGGGTCGCGACGGCGACATAGTCACCACATCGGGTAATTACAATACTGAGACCGGAAAAGCTAATCTCTATAGCCGCTCTACGGTGAAGATGCGCCGGGGCAATACGCTGACAGGCGACACCATCGACTACTCGCGCGACACAGGCATCGGAGTTGCATTCGGCCGTGTGATAGTGACCGACTCGGCGCGCCAGTCGTCGATCGAAGGTGATTACGCCTATTACAACGAGATTATCGACAGCGCTTTTGTCACCGGGCGTGCGGTGGCTAAAGAATATTCGCGTGGCGATACGCTTTATCTCCACGGAGATACCATCAACGCCTATACCGATCCGATTGATTCGGCCCGTATCACCAATGCTTTCCACTATGTGAGATTTTTCAGATCGGATATGCAGGGCCTGTGCGACTCGCTCTCGTTTGTTGATCTCGATTCGACTCTCTATATGTATCGCTCGCCGGTGGTGTGGAATGCAGACCGACAGATTTTCGGCAACACCATCGAGCTTCTGCTCAACGACTCGACGGTGGAGCGCGCCCTGCTCCCCGACTTCGGGTTTATCGCAGAGCATATCGCCGAGGATTGCTACAATCAGCTCACCGGAAAGAAGATTACAGCCTGGTTCAAGGATTCAGAGCTCAACCATCTCGAAGTGGAGGGCAATCTGATGATGATCATGTTTCCGATGGAAAATGACTCTACCTACAACAAGTTTGCCTATATCGAGAGCACCAACATGGATGCCTATTTCAAAAACAATACTCTCGACAATGGTCTGATCTGGCCCGAAAATAAAGGCAATGTCACTCCGCTCTATCTTGCCCGCCGGTCGTCCTACTTCCTCAGTCAGTTTGCATGGTATGAGGAGCTGAGGCCGCAGGCTCCGGGCGATATTTTCATTATCCCCGACCAGATGGTCCAGTTGATCAATGCGGCCCCTCCGGTTGTGGCTCGCAAACGTCAGCCTCGCAAGCAACCCACCGACGAAGGAGCCGAGGCAACAGATGAGGAAGAAGGGGAGGATGAAAGCCCGGAGGTGATCGACGACCCTCTCACCTCCTCCTCCGAAAAATTACAGATAATTGATCTTCCCGATGAAGAAGAGAACGAGAATACATCTGTTCAACCCTGAAAACGACCTGGCTCTCGCAGCCAACCTTGACCGATACACCGCACCTGCCGCCGCAGCCGCCCTGAGCCGCTGCGGCGCGCTGATTCCTGCATGGCTCGCCAATGATGGCGATTGCATCCTCGTACATTCCGAGGATGCCATAACGGCTGCTAATGAGTTGAGAAGCAATTTCGGTATCGGCATAGAGGCAGTGTCTGCAGCTCCTCCCGATGTGGTCGTCTGCGAGCCATGGGGATGGAGCCGCTACGCGCGCACCCGCTTCATTGCCGTCGGAGTGGATCGTAAGAAACTCCCATCCGAAGATTGGCTTGCAACCCACAGAGCGCTTAGTTCGAGGCTCACGACTATTGATCTATGCAAGCAATTGGGCCTCGATCCTCCCGTGGCGGCAACATCGGTCGATGAAGCGCTGAGAGCTGTGGCTGCAAACCATGATGCCGGTCATGGCAGCTATCTCAAGATGCCATGGTCGAGCAGCGGACGCGGAGTGTTTCCCACCTCAGGGATGAAGTGTGAGCAAGTGGAGCGCCGGGCCGCCGATATCATCCGGTCGCAGGGATGCGTGGTGGTGGAGCCCGACCGCCACCGGGTGGCCGATTTTGCCGCCCTCTACAGGGTGGAGGACGGAGTGGCCTCGTTTCATGCCTTGTCGGCTTTTGCCACTGATAGCCGTGGCGCCTATCGGGGTAATCTCGTCATATCCGACGACGCCATCATCGACCGCCTCGGCGTCGATCCGATGCCTCAGGCGGAGAAAATGTCCGCAGCACTGACCCATGTTGTCGGGCCGCACTATTCCGGGTGGGCAGGAGTGGATATGGTCGCCACAGCCTCCGGTGATATATATCCGTGTATAGAGCTTAATCTGAGAGCCACTATGGGGGTGGTGGCCGCAGCCATGCGTCGCTATTTCGACCGACCCATGCTGCTTGCGCCATCTACAGTCGATCCTATGTCGCATCTTCCACGTCCTCTCCAATGATTTATAAGCGCGCTGGCGATTACCGGCGTCGCAGTGATATTGTCTGACCCGGTGAAGTCTCAGTTGTAAAGACACATTCGGAGTGATTGAATGCTTTGAAACGCAGTCGACAATCATATCTTTGTCGGGGAGGCGAAGACGCAATGTGCCGCCTTTCTCCGATTTGATACTGATTTGGCTTACGGCTCCATCCACCATCGTAGCCGACACAAGAAAAGCACCGCGCCCACGGAGATCAGTAAAGGATACATCGCGCCAGTTGGATGGAATGGCAGGGAACACCTCTATCATATTTCGGTGGCTTTGCAGAAGCATCTCCTGAACCCCGGCTGCAAAGGCAAAATTACCTTCGAGAGTGAAAGGCCGATAAGTAAATTTTGACTTACCCGTATTGGTCTGGTCGCCATTGACATGAAAAGTGTTTGGCAGACAAAAACACTCCGCAAAGATGCGCAGGGCATCGGCTGCACCATCGCCGTTAAGAGCCCGGGCTTGAAGATTGCCCAACCAGCTATAGGAATAGCCGCACCACCAATCCGGTCCCACATCTGTAAGGCGCTTTATGGTTGACTTGACTATCTCTGCATCTTCAGCACCTTGGGCAACATCGAGTATGCCTAAAGGGAAGATCGCCATGGCATGGGAAAAATGACGGTGGGATTGACGGTAAGGGTGGCCTTTAGCGATAGTAAGGACATTTTCTTCGTCGGTGTCCAACTGCGGCATCGACGCTTTCAGAGTGTGCCAATGAGCCGATTCCTCATGAAGACCGAGCGAATCGGCCATTTCAGCAGCATGACCGAATAGCGAGGTCATAAGAGCATTGTCATAGTTGGTGAGCGACTTGAACCATGCACTGATTGAATTATCGTTTACCTCCGGACTGGAGCTTGCCGGTAATTTTCGCTTACCGTCATCGTCAATGAAAGATAATTGTTCCAGATATGTAGCTACATCTCTCACAAATGGATACGCTTTATCGGCAAGAAAATCTTTATCGGCCGAATAGACCCATTGGAGATAGAAATGATGTGCGAGCCATGCGCCACAGGTCGGCGACATAGAGTATTGTATCCATCCGCCCATCGGTTGGCCGGTGAGTGTGCACACCCCCGGGACATTAAGCCCTTCGGTGCCGAAATATTGCTTGGTAAAGTCACGGTAAGTGTCGCGTTGATTCCAAAGGGTGTTGATGTATCCCATAGCCTCAGTCAGGTGATTTCCCGTGTAGGAAGGCCAATAGCTGAGCTGAGTGTTCAGATCATGGTGGTAATCACCTTTCCATGGTGGCAGCGAACCATTGTCGGCGGTCCAAACGGCTTGCAGGGATATAGGGTAGGAATGCTCCCGGCAACACTTCCGAATTTATACATTTCATTATCGTATTGCTTTTGCAATACAGGATCGGGAATGCTTATGCTTGATTGAGCCCAAAAGTTGTCCCAGAAACCGATGTGGTCGCTATAATCGGCTTCGATGCCACGCTCAAGAGCGCGGGTGCATATGTCAGAGGCCTTTTCAGGAACGGACGATGATGTTACACTCCATACTCCGATCAGAGTGCTGTCGGACTGAACCCATCTCACCGCCACATCATAGCTGTCATCGCCAAATCCAGGCTGATGGTAATCAATTAGTCCCGGAGCCGACACTTTCGTTCCTTGTTTGTAACCAAGCCGCTGCAGCGAAGGCCCCGCATGGTCGTTGGAGTCATTGATCTTTTCGATGAAATAAGCAGGTTCGCGTAATTCCGGCACGATTGAATCCGTCAGATGCTCAAACATAAACCAGCCAAGTGGCTGATTTGCGCTTACGAAGGTTTTGAGCGTGACGCCGTTGTCCCATCGAGCTTCGCATAGTGCGTTGTTGATATAAAGGCGTATGGAGTCGGAATTGCCGTTTAAGCCAATAAACTCAAGAGCGGCTCCAGGTATCTTGGATGGAGCCGGGTTGATGATGTATGGGTCGTCAAATTTTTGTTGTACCGGACCGTAATCTCCTTCGGCTATTTTAGATAAAACCCATTTGAAGGAGTAGTTAGCGCCAGCAAGATTATCCATAGGGCGAAGATCCCAAAGATCCACCCGGTCGAGGCTGAAGCGTAAAGCCGAGTCATTCTGCCATACGAGAGCGCCCACTGTGGAATTACCGAGAGGAATGGCCTCGTCCCAGCGGTTGGCAAGGGAGGGGAAGCAAAGGTCGCTTGTCGATGGAACTGTTTCCAAAACATGGCTTCGGGTGTTTGTGCATGAGGAACCCGCGATTAAGAAGCCCGTACCAATCGCAGCAATGAATGCAAGAGAATGTGAACGCATGTTGATAGATCGGAGTTGAAACGGTGAGATTATACAAGGTGAGATTCGCAAGAAACCTCAACAATGCAAAGGTACAAAAAAACGGCGTCGCATTTGATGGAAGGTACGCACATAGATGATGGATAATCGTGCAGCTCCCTTTGGGCCGAGTAAAGACGGATTCATAATATCACACTCTCATGCGAGTAATGAGATGTTGCTATGAATTGTGAGACCGGAAGTAGATGCCGTCGGGGTTGCAGAGGTCGGCAATAGCTGATGCGATGCTCTCGGCGCAAGCCTCGGCAAAGCGCTTGCCTTTGTCGGGAGTGGCGGCCGAAGGATCGCCGACACCGGTGTCGGCACCGGCGGCAAGGCTCCAGTCGCGCGGAGTCCACACCACTCCACGCCTCAGGGCTTCCGCCTTGAATCCGGGGGCTTCGCCCGGGCCGGCTTCATTAAGATCGGTAAGTTCAGGATGGTAGTGGAGCATAACCGAGGTTTCCAGTTCATCGGCATGGTCGCCGATTATATCGAATATGCCGTCGGGCGATGCGGTCTTAAACCATTCACAGGAGGCGATCAGGAAGTCGGGCATATCCACGGCCAGATCGCGGATCATGTTGCGGAAATTGTTTCCGCCATGTCCGTTGACAATAAGAAGGCGCCGGAGTCCCTGACAATATAGCGACTCGGCTATGTCGCGGAGGATGGCACGTTGGGTCTCATAGCGGGCATGGATACAGAAGGGTTGCTGTCGCTGTCCGGGATTCTGCGAGCCCATGTTTACAGGCGGAAGCACCATAGCACGCAGGCCATACTTTGTCCTGGCTATCAAAGCAGCGTCTACCGCTATGTCGTGGCTCAGAATCGAGTCGGTCAGATAAGGGAGATGGAGGTTGTGGGGCTCGGTGGCTCCCCAAGGCAGGAGGGCAATGTCGTAGTGAAGGCTACGGGTCGCCGCGAGATTGCTCACGCTCAGGTCTATGGTCTTGTCCATTTGTGTGTAGGGGCTTACTTTGAAATGATGATAGCAGGCGGCTAAATGATTTGCCGACAATGTTTCAACGCTCGTGGACTAAAAAAGTTGATTGGGGTAGGGTTATCTCATCCTGCAGCGTATGAGCGTGGGGTTGCGGTCGTCGTCGTCATCATCGTCTGCAATCATGGTGAAGTATATCCGGTCGGCTATCGTTGCATTGGGGATTGCTTTGACACGTTTATCACCCGCATTGAGCTCCATGGCCGGAGTGGTTTCAGAATCGCAAGTGCGTGAGTAGAGCAAACTGCCGTTATTGACATCGTAGATCTGAAAAGCGTTCCGGCCATCGTAGTAGTAGCCTATGATGAGCTTATTGTCCGCGATCATGGTGTCGTAGTGCAAGCGTCCGGGTTTCGGCTCCTGTGAAGGGGTTATATCCCCGAGATTTAAGGCTATGTAAGGCGTGACAGTTCTGGCATCGGCATCGACAAGAAAAATAGTGTCGCGTTGGATCATGCCTGTATGCCCATTGACAGGAAAAAGGTATTGGGCACGGTATTGGTCGGGCGTGATTGAGGTGCTGATGCTGTCGATAAAGTTCAGGTCGCTGTCGTAGGACTTAACCGCGATGTGACCGCTGCTCTCGGTCAGGGCCAGCCAGAAGTCTCCCTCGGGAGCGATTCCTGACAATGATTTCACTTTGAGCTCTCCCTCCGGAGCTCCGTCGGGGCTATAGTTAAGGATCTTGCCGCGGGAGAGATCGGACCCAACCCAATTGCCTGTCGATGGCGACATCCATGCTTTGTAGAGCATAAGATATTCGCCCGGGCCTTCGCCGGAGTGATCAAACGACGAAAGGCATCGGCCATCGGCAGCGTCGAATATCATAAGCCGGTTGCCCTCCTGGATATATAAGTCATTGTCACGACAACCTCTCACCTCGGCATATTTCAGCATGGTAGAGTCGGTAAGTTCAGGCTCTATCATATCTTCAATTACGAAAACTGAATCGAGATCTCCCATGTCGGGGATGTTGATATTGCTACGGAGATCTATCCCGACAACCTCAGGCCTTACAGATGATGATGGGCCGGAACAGGAGGCAGCTACGGTGGCTGCGGCTATGGCAATGCTAAGAATGGGTCGCATAATAGTGGAGTTGAAATGATTTGTTTGGAGATAGACGCGTGGAGAGGGCCGAAGGTTGCAAAGGTACTAAAAAAACCGCCGTGAGAACCATCCCACGGCGGTTATATTGCACGAAAGCAGCTGCCTGTCAAGTCTTGGCCGATGTAAGCGCGCTGAGGCCGTCGGAGATTGCATCCTTGAGTTTGGCTCTCATGAAGCGTGAGGCCCTGCGGACAACAGTATTAGGCATAGCGTCGACTATGGCGTTGATTTTATTGAGGGTGGCGTCGAGCATTGCAGCATCATTGGCAACAATGAGGGTCTCGCGGGTGATGCGGGCAAAGCTGTCGGCTACGGCATTGGTGTACCAGAATCCAATCGATGCGGCGTTGGCCACTGTCTGTATGGTCGACACCATGATTTGGATCACATATTCAGGCCCGGGATTGAGGGTTGCAACCTTTTTGATAAGATTACGGATCTCGGTGATGCGTGGCTTGTTGTAGCCATGCTTGCCCTTGCGGTAAACTTCGCGAGTAATGCTGTTGCATGTGGCCGTGACGAGCTTTTCTATGTCGGGGTCGACAAAGAAATCGAGATACTCCTTGGCCTCCTTTCTGGCAGAGTAGAGATCGAGCAGAAGCTGATCTTTCTGTTCGGGAGAAAGGAGTGCGAGGGTCTTTTTAAGAGCGGCTTTCGACAAGGCTTATCAGGCTTCGGGTTTGAGCCACTTGTCGAGCCAGCGGAAGAATACACGCTGCCACATGACAGAGTTCTGCGGCTTGAGAATCCAGTGGTTTTCGTCGGGGAAGATAAGCATCTCGGCAGGCACACCGCGGAGGCGGGCAGCATTGAATGCCATCATACCCTGCGAGGCGAGGATGCGGAAATCATATTCGCCGTGGGTGATGAGGATGGGGGTGTCCCATTTGTCGACGAAGCGGTGGGGCGATGCTGCGAAGGTGCGCTGGGCGGTTGCATTGTCCTTGGCCCAGAAAGCGCCGTAGTCGGGGTCGTCGGCGGTGTTGGCGGGGGCGTTGACGGGTCCGTTGCCGAGATCCCAGTTGGCAAACCACATTTCTTCGGTCTCAAGATACTGGGCTTCAAGATTGAAGATGCCTGCATGGGCAATGAGGGCGGCAAAGCGTCCGTCGTGGTTGCCGGCGAGCCAGTAGACTGAGAAGCCGCCATAGCTTGCGCCTACAGCGCCGATATGGGCTGCATCAACATAAGGCTTTTCCTTCATGAAATCGACAGCGGCAAGATAGTCGCGCATGTTCTGGCCGGGATAGTCGCCTGAGATCTGAGCATTCCATTCGGTGCCGAATCCGGGAAGACCGCGGCGGTTGGGCATGATCACGATATAGCCTTTGGCGGCCATGAGTGCCACATTCCAACGGTAGGAGAAGAACTGGCTGACGGCGTTCTGGGGGCCGCCCTGACAGTAGAGAATTGCAGGATATTTCTTGCTTTCGTCAAACTTTGGAGGATAGAGCACCCAAGTGGTCATGAGCTTGCCGTCGGTGGTGGGCACGAGCACTGAGTCGACAGCCGGCATATCGAGCTCGGCGAGGAGCTCGGTGTTGACGTTGGTGAGCTGCTTGACTGCTCCGTCGGGATTGACGGCATAGATCTCGTTGGGGTGGATCATGGAGTGGCGCACGGTGTAGACGGTGCCGTCGGCTGCGGGGGCGAGGGCTGCGTAGTCCCAGCGGCCACCGGCTATCTCCTTAACCTCATGAGTGGCGCAGTCGATGGAGAACATCGGTATCACACCACCCTTGGGGGCGAGGAAGAAAATCTTGTCGCCTTTGGGGCTCCAAGCGATAGCGTCGGCGGTGTAATCCCACTTGGAGGTGAGATCGGTCTTCGCGCCCGATGCCATGTCCATGACAAAGATGCGGTTTTTGTCGCTCTCGTAACCATCATGTTCCATAGAGAGCCAGGCGAGGCTCTTGCCGTCGGGGGAGAAAGCGGGTGCGGTGTCGTAGCCCATCATACCCTCGGTGAGATTGCGTGTGGATCCGTCGGCAATCGAGTAGAGATAGAGGTCGGAGTTGGTGGAGAGTGCATACTCCATACCGGTCTTTTTGCGGCTGACATATACAAGGCTCTTTGAATCGGGACTCCAAGCGAGCGATTCAATGCCTCCGAAAGGCTTCATCGGACCTTCGTAAGGTTCGTCGGCCATGATATCTTTGACATCGGCCACGGTGTTGCCATCGAACGTGCCTATGAAGGGGTGGGGGATTTCGGTGACCCATTCATCCCAGTGCTTGTACATCAGATCGTCGATCACGCGGCCTGTTGCCTTGGGGAGATCGGGATAAATATCTTTGGCGGTGCGGGAATACTTGACATTGCCTATCATCACCACGCGGGTTTCGTCGGGGGAGAAGATGAAGCCGGAGATACCACCTTCGACATTGCTCACGGCCTTGCGTCCGGTGCCGTCGGCGTTCATGACCCAGAGCTGCTGCTTTCCATCGACTGCTGCGGTGAAGGCTATCTTCTTACCACCGTCGATCCACACTGCACCGTTTTCGCTTTCGGGAGTGCTGGTGAGGCGCTTGATGTCGCTGCCGTCGGGGTTCATGACGTAGAGGTCGGCGTTTGAGCGGTTCTGCTCCACGCTTTCGTAGGCCACGGAGTAGAGGATCTTTGAGCCGTCGGGCGAAAGCACGGGATTGCCCACCCGGCCAAATGCCTCAAGGGCTTCGGTGGTGTACTGTCGGTCGGTGGGATGATAGTCGGGACGATCTATCATGGCCAAGGGCTCGGAGCTACCGGTGGAGGTGCCTCCGCAGGCCGAAAGCCCTATGGTAGCTGCTGTTGCCATGGCGATAGCTGATAAATAGATTGATTGTTGCATATAGCGATGATGAAATTTGAAGATAATCTGATTATTAGCGGCGTTTAGGGTTGTCAATGCCCTTTCGGGAGCCTGATTGCTTTGTTTTCCCGCTCTTGTCGCGGCGAGTCGATGCCGGGTGCTCCCTCACAAACCGGTTGGGTCCCTTTGGGGCGCCGCCCGGAAATAGATGCGGGATGAGGTCGGGGCGCCCTATGCGGTGGAGCGATTTCAGGATCGGGTCGCGGTAGGTGCGGTCGTACCAGAAGAAATATTGCCGTTGGGCCAGCTTTTCGGCGGGTGATACGGCGGTAAATATCGGCTGGAGCGTATAGGGATGAACGCCTGAATAGTATATCTCGGTGGCTACGGTCATTGGTGTAGGGGTGAAGTCCTGCACCTGCTCAAGGTGCATATCGAGCCCTTTGGTGGCCACTGCGAGCTCAGCCATATCCTCTTCTGTGCAACCGGGATGGGATGAGATGAAGTAGGGTATGAGCTGCTGCCGGAGGCCGGCCTTGTGATTGACCTGATCAAATATTGATTTGAACTTGTGGAAAAGATCAAACGAGGGCTTGCGCATGACCGAGAGCACATGGGGGGATGTGTGTTCGGGAGCCACTTTGAGTCGTCCGCTCACGTGGCGTGTGATAAGCTCTTCGTTGTAGCGTCGGTTGATGCTGTCGGTGGCGGGCGAACCGGTAGGATGCATGGACAGGTCGTATCTCACACCGCTGCCTACAAAAGATTTCTTCACCTGAGGGAGGGCGTCGACCGAACGGTAAATGTCGAGCAGCCGCGAGTGGTCGGTGTCGAGATTGGGGCATGGTGCCGGGTGGAGGCATGAGGGGCGCAGACATCTGGCGCAGATGCTCTTGTCTTTGCCTCCGAGGGAGTACATATTTGCCGACGGTCCTCCGAGGTCGGATATGTAGCCTTTGAAGTCGGGCATTCGGGTGACGGCCTTTACCTCGCGCATTATGCTCTCCTTGCTTCGTGAAGCGATAAACTTGCCCTGATGGGCCGAGATGGTGCAAAAGGCGCATCCGCCGAAGCATCCGCGGTGGAGACACACTGAGTGGCGTATCATCTCATAGGCCGGAATCGTCTTGCCGAAATAGCGCGGATGGGGGAGGCGTGTGTAGGGCAGGTCAAAGGTGGCATCCACCTCGGCGGTGGTCATCGGTGGATACATCGGATTGACCTTGACGGCCCTCCCGTCGCCGAGGTCCTGCCATAGAGCGACTCCGCCATCCATGCGGTTGCTCTGCTGCTCAATATGCTTGAAATTGGCAGCCTGACGGCGCTTGTCGGCTATACAATCGGGATATGAGTTGAGAATGATGTCGGAATCCGATCCTGCAGCAGGTACTTCTGATGATGGGCGTATCACAGCCGTCTGCCGCAGGTCAGTCATAGTGTCGATGCTCTCGCCTGCATCGAGTCGGCGGGCTATCTCCACCACCGTTTTCTCTCCCATGCCATAGACGAGGATGTGGGCTTTGGAGTCGGCGAGGATCGAAGGACGCAGTCGGTCCTGCCAGTAGTCATAGTGGCTCAGTCGGCGGAGCGATGCCTCGATGCCGCCTATTATTAACGGAGTGTCGGGAAAAAGCTCCGAAAGTATCTCGGAGTAGACAATAGTGGGATAGTCTGGCCGGGCGCCGTGGCGTCCGCCCGGAGTATATGCATCGTCCGACCGGCGGCGGCGTGCGGCGGTGTAGTGGTTGACCATCGAGTCCATCGCGCCCGGTGATATGCCGAAGAAGAGGCGTGGGGCGCCAAATTTCCTGAAGTCGCGCAGATCGTCTTTCCAATTTGGCTGCGGCACGATGGCCACTTTGTAGCCTGCGGCCTGGAGAGTGCGTCCTATCACAGCCGCTCCAAACGATGGATGATCGACATATGCGTCGCCCGAAAAGAGAATGATGTCGGGGCGCTCCCAGCCGAGGAGTTTCATCTCCTTTACCGATGTGGGTAGATACAGAGTTGTGTCGCGTTGTGGATCCATAGATATATCGGTCAGGATGCGTTGGCTTCCGACTGTTTCTGCCTGAGCAGATCTTCGAGTTTCACAATTTCGTCGCGCAGGCGTGCGGCCTCCATAAACTCCATCTGCTTGGCGGCGGCCACCATGTCTTGACGCATGCGGGTGATGGAGCGTTCGAGGTCGGCTGCTGTCATGTAGGGTATCACGGGGTCGGCTGCCAAGTCGACCGAGGTGGAAAATTCGCTGTCGTAGTCGGGGTAGCCCTTGGTCTCCTTCCGAGCCTTGGCTATGGTGCGCTCGGCGGCCTTTACGGCTGGCGATTCCCTATGGGCCCGATCCTTGCGGTTGGGGCTCATGCCGCTACGCTCGGCGGCCGATTCCTCGTCCATGCCTATGATGCGCTGGCGTGCCTTGACTATGGCTTGCGGAGTGATTCCGTGGGCCTCGTTGTAGGCAAGCTGTATCGAGCGGCGGCGCTCGGTCTCGTCGATGGTGAGCCTCATTGAGTCGGTGATCTTATCGGCATACATTATGACCATGCCATTGAGATTGCGCGCTGCGCGGCCCACGGTCTGGGTGAGCGACCGGTGGGAGCGCAGGAATCCCTCCTTGTCGGCGTCGAGTATCGCCACAAGGCTCACCTCAGGCAGGTCGAGGCCTTCACGGAGCAGGTTGACACCAATGAGCACATCGTAGACACCGGCACGCAGATCGTCGAGGATGCGTATGCGGTCGATGGTGTCGACATCCGAGTGTATATATGCGGCCTTGACCTGAAGACGCTGCAGATAATCGTTGAGCTCTTCGGCCATGCGCTTGGTGAGGGTGGTGACGAGGGTGCGCTCGCCTCGCTCGCGGCGTGTCTCGATCTCTTCGAGCAGATTGTCGATCTGATTGAGCGACGGGCGCACCTCGATCAGGGGGTCGAGCAGACCGGTGGGGCGGATGATCTGCTCCACCACCACTCCCTCGCTCTCCTGCAGCTCATAGTCGGCTGGAGTGGCGCTGACAAACACTGTCTGACCCTTGAGCTGGTTGAACTCCTCAAATTTCAGCGGGCGGTTGTCGAGGGCGGCGTCGAGCCTGAATCCGTAGTCGACCAGATTGTTTTTGCGCGAGAGGTCGCCTCCATACATAGCTCTGATCTGAGGAATGGTGACGTGGCTCTCATCGATGATGGTGAGGAAGTCGCGGGGAAATAGTCGAGCAGGCAGAACGGGCGTGCTCCCTTCTCGCGACCGTCGAAATAGCGCGAATAGTTTTCGATGCCCGGGCAATGGCCCACCTCGCGCATCATCTCCATATCGTAGGTTACCCGCTCGCGCAGTCGCTGTGCTTCCAGCAACTTGCCCTGAAGCTCGAAGTTCACGGCCTGAGTGCCGAGGTCGATCGAAATCTGATTGAGACCGGCGGCCATGCGCTGGGGCGATGTGACAAACAGGTTGGCCGGATAGATGTTAAACGATTCGTGGGTGCCGAGCGGGGTGTTGTCGTGTGGGCGGAAGGTGGGAGATCGACTCAATCTCATCGCCCCAAAACATGATGCGCAGGGCTATCTCCTCGTAGGCCAGGTACACATCGACCGTGTCGCCTTTCACTCTGAA
>PDYJ01000016.1_pt1 | contig 58082 bp, 69 predicted proteins | sample 1430841 | NCBI WGS metagenome assembly PDYJ01 (sample SAMN07237672, study PRJNA390542) | Gut metagenome, whole genome shotgun sequencing project. | isolation source: fecal pellets | host: Mus musculus | place: USA: New York, NY | collected 2016-10
TATCAATTTGGCATTGCCCTCGTCCAAGCAAGGTTAATGCGCAACAAGGAACTGATATTTATATGTTTAACCAGGCTAGCGCTAGACAAAAGTCAGCTGCCTTCAAGTATCTAAAATTCTTGACCAGTAAGAAAGAACAATTCTACTGGACTAAAACTACCGGCTATATACCAGTTAATACGCAAGTCCTAAACTCACAAGCTTACAAGTCACTTAATACAAGTAAAGTACCAGCAATCTTGGCTGAGACTACTAAAGACTTGTACTTCTTACCAGTAACTAAGAATGCCACACCTGCTTATGACCAAGTTCAAGCAAGTATGCAAGCAATCTTAGCTGATGCTAAAAAGAAGAAAAATATTAATCCAGCTATTCAGACTGCCAAGCAAAAATTTGATGCTAGCTGGAAACAATAATTAAACATAAAAAATATGCCTAATTAGATCTATCTTGGTCTAATCAGGCATATTTTTGTATACGGTTAATATTAATATCGCTAATGTCCATTTTTATTGTTTATTTTCCACCACTTTTTAGGAACAAATTGCCAATAAGTACCATCTTGACTTTGATATGCTCCATTGGAAGCCTTTTTTAAATCAAAGGTTACTTTCCTTGTTTTAATTTTATAGCCATCTTTCAATCGCTCAGTTTTAACCCGTCCTAATTTCACCCATTCACCAGCTTGTGGTCGAGTATTTCCATTCTTCGAAAAGGCATTTAAAATATCTTTACTTAATTTTGATGACCTGCTCTCTTCATTGCCACCTAAGCGTGTGGCAATATAAGCAGTATTTTTATCAAACATTAAATAAAAAGAATTACTTAACCTATTATCTTCTTTTTCTAAAGTCATTAGGCTTTGACCAACCCATTCCTCAGGAACTGTGGTCTGATTATGATAAAACCATGCTCCTCCACCAACGAAAAGCAATAATGCTACAAAAGTAGCCACAAATAGTTTTTTATTTTTCATAGCTCACTTTCCCTATCTAGAAATATTTACACAAATAATAAATTTATTTTTATCATTTGTTGTTTATAATTATCACAGCTTTTTTCAGTTTTTATTCATTATGTTGTGCTATACACAACTAAATTTGCCAATATTCCATACATTCTTGATATCCACATTTCATCAGCAATTTTTTTATTTGAGCTGCTTCTTCTGTATTTCCACTAAATAAATTAAAATACAACTCATGACAAATTTGATAAAGCAAAAAATGAGTAGTCGTTTCTAAGCTCGCTAAATAATCTAATGCAGCTTCAATATTATCTCCGTCTAATTTTTGCTTATAGCAATAACAAAGATAATTATTACAAATAATTGCTACTCTTTCCCTCATACTCTCAGAACAAGAATTCTTTTGATAGTGTTTTAATAATTGACCAAGAAAATAGTCTACTTGCTCTAAAGAAAATATTTTCATACAATCAGAAAATAATTGTAATGCACCGATATTTTCCACCCAATTTTCATGTTCTGAAAATCTAGTAACTATTTTATTTTTAAAGGCTAAACTTAAGTCAGATAAGCTATTTTCTAAAGAAGCAATAGCAATTATTGTTCGATATTTAAAAAGTTGATGCTCTTTTAAATCTAGGATTTCATTTAAATAAATTCCTATTTTTTTCCTTTGATTGTTATTAAAAGCATGCAACATCTTTTGCTTCAATTCTTCAGCTTTTTTATCTTCAGACGTATAGTAATCATACTTAACTTTATTAAAAAAATCACTGATATCAATATGGTGTTTCAAAATAATTCTAAATAAAGTATCAATTGAAATATTTTCTAATCCACGCTCTATTTTTGAATAATGACCCTTATTAATAATGCCCTTTATCATCTGTTCCTGAGTTAAGCCTAATTTTTGACGTTCTTCTTTTAACGCCTGTCCAATTTTCATAATCTCATCTCCTTATTTGCTTTTATTTATTTTTTGTTAATTTTATAACAAAAAAAGAATTCAGAAAACTGAATTCTTTACCTAGATGATTAATTTGACTCATGTTAATTAGTTACTTTTGGTTGTTAATGCCTCCATCTCTCTGGTTTAAAAACAATCCTAAGTTTCTGTCTAATTTTTCAAAACTTGTGTTTCCTTCTATCCCTCACGACTCACCAAATAATCATTAGCCTTAGCCAAAATTGCTGACAAGTCTTCAGATCTAAATTCCTTAAAGTTTTGCTTACTAATTCTTTCTTGAGCAGCTTGATAATTTAACCAGTCAGTCGACCTAATTTCACTTTCTTGACGTTTTATTTTTTGATCAGCTTTATATTTTGCTAAAAATAGAGTTACTGTTTTTTCAATTTCGCTAGTGACCTTGTATGAATAACTCTCCTGAAAATCAAAATCAAATTTAGGCTTTAATCCTACTTCTTCAAAGACTTCCCTCCTTGCAGCATCCCGTTCTGTCTCACCTGCTTCAAAAGGACCGTATTGTCCAAAGCCTGAAATTGAAGCAAAAATCAATTTAGGATACTTTTTGACCATTTCTTCAGGATCAAAACCTAAACGAGTCATTACGCCAGGACGGAAATTCTCAACTACTACATCAGCTTTAGCAATCATCTTTTCTGCCAAAGCATGATCTTGGGCGTTCTTTAAATCTAAGGCAATCGATTCTTTACCAGTATTGCAAATTCTAAAGTATTCACTAGAACCGTCAACAAGATAAGGTCCATGTGACGTGTATCATCGCCAGTTTCTCTTTCAACATGGATAACGCGAGCTCCAGCATCGGCGAGCATTCTACTACAAGTTGGACCGGATAAGACATGGGTAAAATCTATTACCAAGATTTCAGCTAACGGATAAGGCTTATTTTTATCTAGATGTGGATAATTTGGTTCTGACATTTTTACTTACACTTTCTGTAATATCTGTCTTCAAATTTATTTTAGTTAAAAATAGCAAAAACAAAAAGTCATCCTATCCAAATAGTAATATCATTAACTTAAGACATTAAATATGGAATTTGACCCTTTTTTATTTTTATCTTATCGCACACCCCTAAATTATTAATCAGCCATCAAATATTCTTTAATTTTTCTTTTTGCACTAAATGCAAATTGAATTTCTTCACCAGTAGGAAAGAGAATCAATCTCTTCTTCAAATTTATACTTGTAATATTTTTCATATTAACTAAATAAGATTGAGAAACTTTAATAAAACCGGGTATTTTATCTTGTATATTCTTAATATCACCCGTAAATTCACTAATCTCATTTTTAGCAATAATTTTCAATCTATGCGGAAACGGCGTAGTAGAAATATAATAAATGTCATCTATATTTACTCTATAAAAATTATTACCTATTTGATAAGTAAAAATATTATTTTTCTTTTCAAGAAATTCTTCTAATTTATAAGCTGATTTTTCTAAATCTTGTGTTATTTTAGTTTGAATTTTAGCTTCTTCATTACTTTTTACAATATAATCCAATGCTTCTATTTGATATTCAAAAGTTAATAAGGCTAATTCATCATGAGTAGTTATAAATATAATCTGTGCGGTCTTCTGCCTGTTACGTATTAAATTTGCTAATTCAATTCCATTTTTATCATCTGGTTTCGAACTCAATTGAATATCTAAAAAATAAATGTCAGGAAGTTTAGAGCTAGAATTAATAAACTGAAATATTGACTCATAGGAATAAAAAGTGTTACTTATCTCAAATTTTTGATGTTCACTAGATAAAAATATACATGATTTTTTAATCATATAATTGATATGTTCATTTTGATCTCTATCATCTTCACAAATAGCGATTTTAAAAGTTCTCATCTATTCATCTACTCCAACTATATTTAAAGTAAAAATAAACCAATTATTATTTATTCGATAATTTACAAATAATGTAGGATATTTTTGTTTTAATTGATTAATATTTGAAAGTCCTAATCCTTGATGATTTTTCTTAGTAGAAAAACCAGTTTGTTGAATTTTAGACAGTTGAGGAATATTTTTTATTTTATTTCTAACGTAAATTGCAATAATAAATTGAACACTTAAGCTGCTTGATAGATGTGATCTAATTCTCTTTCAAAGATTTCATCTGGTGTATGATATGCTAAGATCTTTCTCGGCAGTGAATTGCACCAGGTCTCAATATTAATGATGTCTTGAAGGGAATAGTTAGTGATGTAGTCGCCTTTAGGAATGAATCTGCGAATAAGTTCATTATGCCTTTCAACAGTGCCTTTATCACAAGAAGTATATGGATGAGCATAATAGACTAATGTGTTAGATACTTTCTCTAAGTTGGAAAGTTCCGCAAACTCTGAACCATTATCAGTAGTAATTGTCTTGAAGATTTCATTCCAGTGCTCACTGTATTGTTTGCGTAAAGATTGAAAAGCTGCCATTACACTGTCTGCTGTTTTATCAGGAATACGCATAATTAAGAACTCTCGACTCATTCGTTCAGACAAAGTTAACAATACTTGATCGTCTTTAGTCTTATGTCCTAAGACTAGGTCACATTCCCAATGACCGAATTCTTTGCGATCATTAACCTCTTTGGGACGTTCCTCAATACTTCGACCTAATTTCTTCTTATTTTTATGAATACGATGAATTTTAGTATTACGCTTTAGCTTTTCAGGCAAATCAGAGTTTCTGATAGCTAATAAACCCTGGTCTACATAGTTATATAAAGTTCTAGTGCAAACTGTTTGATGATGAGAAAATTCTCCTATGGCTAAACTACGATTAGCACATACGTCAAGCGACCAGCCATCTTCAAAGAAATGTTTATTGACATACTTGATGAAATCAGCTTTCTTTAAAAAATCTGATTTACGACCGCAGTGACTACGATTAGATTGATAAACACTTTGACCATGATCGGCCTTATACCGCTTTTGCTTGCCATGATAAAGAGAAACTGTGCCACGTCTAATCTCATAACTGATTGTTGAAGGAGAACAAGCTAGTTCGCGAGCAATAGCCCTAATGGAGCATCTATCTTTTAAACGGGTTTGGATAATAACTCGCTCTTCTAGTGATAAATGCTTTCCCTTTTTGTGCTTAGGCATGATAGAATGTAAAGAGTCCATTTGTGACCTCGTTTCTGAATGTTGTGTTGGTAATTACATTCTATCAAACAGGTCCAGATGGACTTTTTTTATTTTTCAAAAGTGTTCAACTTAATTTTACAATCGGCCATTTTATTTCTAATCTCAAAAGTAAATGTTTTTCCATTTTGAAATATATATGCATTTATTTCACCAATTTGATTATTTTTTACTTTCTTCAATTGCATTATCAAAAGCAATTCCAATAATTCTACTTAAATCAAAAGGATTAACTAGTTTATCTAAATTATCAATCTTAGTGGCACATTCAAAACTAAATTTTATATTATTTCTATCAATTTCATTTATTTTGCTAATCAAAATACTTTTAGCTTGCAGATCCTTTACTCTTATCAAATCTTTGTATTCTTCAAAATTTTCTTGATCTAATTCATTTTCTGAATATCTGTCTAACTTATTAATTAATATATCATTATTATCTTCTTTAATAGCATTACGTAAGCTTATTAACATATTTCGATAATCATGTTTAAATCTGCGTAATTTTTCTTCACTATATTCTAAGTTTTTCAAATATGACTTGAGGTTATTTTCTCTTTCTTTATTAAGTCTATCCTCTAATCGTCTATCAAATAACTTATTCTGAATATAGAATGCATATATCATAAACAAAAATTGAATAAATAAAAGGAGCGCAGTAATTAAAATTCCAGTTAAATCTTGATTTGCTTTCATACTTATTAAGCCAATTATATGGAGCACTATAAATGCATAAACAATTAATCCAAGAAGAAGATAGTTTTTTTCTTTAATGAATAATTGGTATAATTTTACTCTTTTAATTAAAAAATAAACCAAAACATAATAAGTAACTGCTATTGGCACAAAATACGATGTAATTATTGGAAATGACAGTCCAATTAATCGTATAAACAAATCAGCCGCATAAGTAATCAAATTAGCAAATAAAATTGTACTAACTATTTTACTTAACTGACTTTTCTTACTATAAAAAAATATTACTAAAATCAAAAAAATAGCTTGCCCAATTATAAAATCTAGAATAATTATACTAATCACTAAAATTATTATAATTTTTAGTATATCCTTTATACTACCTAGTCTATACTGATTTAATTCATAAAATATTAATAACTGATAACTATAGGAAAATAGAAATAGCAAATAAGTGAAAATAGCAAACATTATAACTACTCAAACTTTCTAAAATAAATCTTAGGATATCATCTATTTTTTCAATAGAAAAGAGGATGATTATTTTCATCCTCTCTTTTTACCACGTTCCAAACGAAGGGACATAGGCCCAATTAATATCCATATAAATTTTACTATTTCTATGAGTATTATTATATGATTCTAATTGCCATGCTACTGCTATACAAAACATGGAAATATGTAGAAGAATACGAATTTTCTACATATCAGAAAGATATATTTTTCCTTTAAAAGATTGTTATTTTTAATACTATTGTTTACACTCTCAATTTCTTGTCGTGCCATTTGTACTTTTTCAGAAGAAATATTAGAATTTTCAGGAACATTTAGTACAAATGTATTATTTTCTACACTAACATATTTATCTAATTCATTTATATCAGTTTGAGATAGATTATTATTTACTGATTGTTGATTAGTTGGTGGCATTTCATCCGCTTGAACCTGATTAGAATAAATTAAAGATAATCCTAAACTAGCACCTGCAATGACAAGATAATTTTTTATTTTCATTATTTTTTACTCCTTCTTTTAACCAAAAAAATAATTAAAAAATATTAAACCAAAAATCAAACTATAAAAACTGATTGCATATAAAGCTAAATCCCAATTATCTTTTGAAAAGTAGACTAACATAAAATTTGCTATACTAAATCCTATAAAAATAATTGCTAGTAAGAGCCAAATTCGTTGTGGCCGTTTTTTACTTATTAACAAAATAATGCCCAATATTATTAGGATTAGCACTATATCTATCATCATTTTTTCTCATCTCCGTTTTGGTTTTATAAGTACTATATAGTTCTTATCATTAAGCCTCTATTTATATTCAAATTCATTAACATTCTATTCAAATTCATTTATCTATATAAAAAATTTTAATTTTAGCAAAAATAAAAAGTCGTTCAATCAAAACGACTTTTTATTCATGTTCAAGCAAATAAGTATTAGCCTTAGCCAAAATTGCTGATAAATCTTCAAATTTAAATTCTTTAAAGTTCTGTTTTCTAATTCTATCTTGCGCATCTCTATAATTTAACCAGTCAGTCGACCTAATTTCACTTTCTTGACGTTTTATTTTTTGATCAGCTTTATATTTTGCTAAAAATAGAGTTACTGTTTTTTTCAATTTCGCTAGTGACCTTGTATGAATAACTCTCATGAAAATCAAAATCAAATTCAGGCTTTAATCCTACTTCTTCAAAGACTTCTCTCTTTGCAGCATCCCGTTCTGTTTCACCTGCTTCCAGGTGTCCCTTAGAAAATGCCCAAGCACTCTTAAATTGTTTATATGGTTGACTTTGAATTAATAAATATTCGATTTCTTCATTATTTTTACGCCAGATAATAGCACCTGCAGAATGTTCAGCTTTCATGATTCCTCCCAAACAAAAAACGCCTTGTCAGACACAATTATATCTAACAAAACGTTCTTACTTCTATCTTAATCTAAGCCGCACTTTTCAAAAATTTCATCAACATGCTTCAAATGATAGTGATAATCAAAAGCATCGTCTAGATCTTCTTCAGACAAGTAATTCATAACTTCACTGTCTTCAATTAACTTTCTAAATGAAGTTTGTTCTTGCCAAGACTTATTAGCAAGCTTTTGCACCATGTCATAAGCCTTTTCACGTGATAAACCTGCTTCATCAATTAACTTCAAAAGCACACGTTGTGAATAAATCAAACCATAAGTACGATCCATATTCTTGAGCATTGTTTCTGGGAAAACATCTAAGTTAGTTAAGATGCGGTTGAAGCGGTTCAACATGTAGTCAATTCCAATGGTTGCATCAGGTAAAATTACACGTTCAGCACTTGAATGAGAAATATCTCTTTCATGCCATAAAGCTACATCTTCATAAGCTGGTACCATGTAGCCACGTATTACTCTAGCCATACCGGATAAGTTCTCAGAACCAATTGGATTGTGCTTGTGAGGCATTGCAGAAGAGCCCTTTTGACCAGCTCTAAAGTGTTCTTCAACTTCGTGAATTTCACTTCTTTGCAGTCCACGAATTTCAGTTGCCCAGTTCTCAATACTTGTTGCAATTAAGGCAATTGTAGCAATGTAGTAAGCATGTAAGTCTCTTGGTAAAACTTGACTAGTTACAGGTTGTTGAGTTAAACCTAATTGCTTTAAAACGCTAGTTTCAACTGCTGGTGGCACATTGGCAAAAGTACCAACGGCACCAGAAATTTTACCAGACTCTACATCTTTAGCGGCTGCTTTAAAGCGTTCAATGTCACGGTTAATCTCGGCATACCAGCGAGCAAGCTTCAAACCAAAAGTAGTTGGTTCTGCTTGAACACCGTGAGTACGGCCCATTTCAACAGTGTATTTGTACTTCTTAGCTTTTTCGGCAATAGTTTCTTTTAAAGCCTCTAAGTCTTTCAAAATGATCTCATTAGCTTGCTTTAAGATATAACCTTGTGCGGTATCAACAACATCAGTTGAAGTTAAACCGAAGTGAACCCACTTCTTCTCTTCACCTAAGCTTTCAGAAACTGTTCTAGTGAAAGCAACCACATCATGGTGGGTAATGGCTTCAAGTTCTGAAACACGCTCAACAGTAAAAGAAGCATTGTCTGCAATTTTCTTAGCATCTGCTTCTGGCACTTCACCAAGTTCTGCCCATGCGTTAGTTGCAGCGATTTCTACCTTTAACCAAGCAGCGTATTTATTTTCTAAGGACCAAATTTTGCCCATTTCTGGACGAGTATAACGTTCTAACATAAATTATTTTTCCCAAGGATTCTTCAAAACAATAGTTTGTTCACGGTCAGGACCAACTGAAACAGTAACTAGAGGAACACCTACTAATTCAGAAACGCGGTTCAAGAACTTCTTAGCATTTTCTGGTAAATCTTCCCAAGTCTTTACATTGGTAATATCTTCTTCCCATGCAGGAAGTTCTTCATAAACTGGCTTACATCTGTATAATTCCTTCAAACTTGCTGGGTAGTAGTCGATCTTTTCACCATCAAGTTCGTAAGCAGTGGCAATCTTAATCTTGTCAAAACCAGAAAAGACATCTAATAAGTTCAAACTTAAAGCGTTGATACCAGCAACACGCTTAGCGTGACGAAGAGCAACTGAATCAAACCAACCAACACGACGTGGACGACCGGTAACAGTACCGTATTCATGAGCAGTTTCACGAATGCGATCACCAACTTCATCTAATAATTCAGTTGGGAATGGTCCTTCACCAACACGAGTAGTGTAAGCCTTGCAGACACCAATAACAGTATCTAAGCGGTTAGCACCCATTCCGATACCAGAAGCAATCCCACCTGAAATAGTGTTTGAAGAAGTTACGTATGGATAAGTACCTTCATCAATATCAAGCATTACTCCTTGTGCACCTTCAAAAAGAACTTTTTCGTCGTTATCTAAAGCATCGTTTACAACTACTGAGGTATCAGTAACGTATTTCTTCATCTTTTGACCGTATTCAAGGTACTTTTCAAAGATGTCTTCAAATTTAAGTTCAGGCTTACCGTAAACCTTAGTGAATAAAGCATTCTTTTCAGCTAAATTAGTACGTAACTTCTCTTCAAAAGTATCTCTTTCAAGTAAATCGCAAACACGGATACCAGTTCTTGAAGCCTTATCCATGTAACAAGGACCGATACCATTCTTGGTAGTTCCGATCTTCTTGTCACCCTTTGCTTCTTCTTGATAAGTATCTTGCAAAATGTGGTAAGGCATAATAATGTGTGCGCGGTTAGAAATCTTCAAGCCGCTAATGTCGATACCTTCTTTTTCAAGGTTATCTAATTCTCCGAACATTACTTCTGGATTGATAACTACACCATTACCAATTACAGCACCCTTCTTAGCAGCAAAAATTCCAGATGGAATTAGGCGCATTTTGAAAGTCTTATCACCGATTTCAATTGTATGGCCGGCATTATTACCACCATTTGAACGAACAGCCATTGCTGCTTCTTTACTTAAGAAATCGGTAATTTTACCCTTTCCTTCGTCGCCCCATTGACTACCTACAACTGCTATTGCTGTCATTTGATTTCACCTCATAAAAATCATTTTCTTAAAACCGAAGACTAGTTTAACAATCTATATCTTAATAGTCAATTGATTTCCGAACATTTTTAATAATCAATAAAATAAATATTCATTTTTATTCTTGACTTTGGCTAACTTCACCCGTATATTAACTCATGTAGTTTTTAAAGAGCACGAGGTAAATTAAATGAGCAATTATTTTAGTATGGAAGCTTTCGATTATGATGACATCCAACTTGTACCTAATAAATGTATTATTAAGAGCCGGAGCGAGGCTGACACAGGAGTTAAATTCGGAAGTCGAACATTTAAAATCCCAGTTGTTCCTGCAAACATGGAAAGTGTTATTGACGAGGATTTAGCCATTTGGCTTGCAGAAAATGGCTACTATTATGTTATGCACCGTTTTTACCCAGAAAAACGTGCTGACTTCATTAAGATGATGCATGATAAGGGACTATTTGCTTCAATTTCAGTTGGAATTAAGGATAGCGAATACGACTTTATCGACTATCTTGCTAAGGAAAACATTATTCCAGAATATACAACAATTGATGTGGCACATGGTCATTCTGACTATGTAATTAAAATGATCAAGTATATTAAGGAAAAATTACCTGATACATTCTTAACGGCTGGTAATATTGCTACTCCTGAAGCAGTTCGTGAATTAGAAAATGCTGGAGCTGACGCAACTAAAGTTGGTGTGGGACCTGGTAGAGCCTGCATCACAAAGCTTAAGACCGGCTTTGGTACTGGTGGCTGGCAATTAGCAGCGCTTAGAATGTGTTCTAAAGCCGCTAGAAAGCCTTTAATTGCCGACGGCGGAATTCGCCATAATGGTGACATCGCTAAGTCTGTTCGCTTTGGTGCTTCAATGGTTATGATTGGCTCACTTTTTGCTGGTCATGAAGAATCTCCTGGTAACTTAATTACTATTGATGGCAAACGTTATAAACAATACTGGGGTTCAGCTTCTGAAGTTCAAAAAGGTGCCTACCGCAATGTCGAAGGAAAGCAAATGTTAGTTCCATACCGTGGCTCAATTAAAGATACCTTACGTGAGATGCAAGAAGATCTCCAGTCTTCAATTTCTTATGCTGGTGGAAAAGATCTAAGTGCAATCAGAGTAGTAGACTATGTTATTGTTAAATCTTCTATTTTTGATGGAGATAAGTAATAAGTTTTCACTATATTACAACATTCACAGTAAATAGTTATCAAACCATATCTGTTAGCAATCAAGCTAATGGATATGGCTTTTTTATAAACTGAAGTTGTATTTTTAAACGTTTTATCTGTATAAAAAGTCAAAAATCCACTATAATTATAGATGAATACCGCTACCCATTATGTATTTAAGGAGGAATTTTAGAATGAATGAAAAGACTAATAAACTTTATTTTCTAAAAATGAAAATAGAAAATCATCCCTTATTCTCTGATGAATTAGAATTTTCACTCATGAGTGATGCACGTGTATTAGAAAGCACTAAAAGTCAACTAACACATCTTGCTGGAAATCTTTGGATCAATAATATCATCACTATTGTTGGTAAAAATGCTACCGGTAAGACAACGATTATGAGTACCATCATCGGGATGCTTAAATTGCTTTTATATAGAATGTCAATTGACCAAACTTCCCTTCAGGACATTTTTATTGGAACAGAACCAATAAAGGTCACGACCTACTTTTATGGTGAAGATGAGATTTTATATAAAGATGTGACTACTTTCAATTTAGATAAAGCTAGTCCAAATAAAAAGTGGATCATTGGCAATGAAGTGATTTACGAAAAGAAATTTAATAAGAGATCTACCAAGAAAAATATCTTAAATTTCAAAAATATTGATCCACTCTTTGATAGGAATAAGTTGAGTGAAGAAGCTACCTCTCTACTCTCTCCTGATGATTCAATTTTCAGATTAGTTCAAGCAAAGAAAAAATATGCCGTTCAATCTATTAGTGGTAACTTAATGCTTGCAAATGTAAACGCCCTTTTATATGGAGACAAAGATGTCCCAACTGAAATTCTAAATTATTTAGATCCAACGATTGAATATTTGAAAATTGAACAAGATAGAGACGAATCTGGTCAGTTAAAAATTCTATACCGTCTAAAATTCAAGAATCGTGAGGAAGAAATTAATGCGACAGCATTCGATGTTATTGAGCATTATTTATCGTCTGGAACGGCTAAAGGAATTACTTTATACGGGAGTGTGATTGCTGCTTTGCAAACTGGTGGAATAATTTTTGTTGATGAATTAGAGAATCACTTTAATCATGCTATCGTTAGATCCTTTATTGAAGATTTTTCTGATCCAAAGGTTAATGTTAACCGCGCAATATTGATTTTCAGTACTCACTATTCCGAGTTATTAGATGATTTAGAACGAGGAGATGAAGTTTATATTGCTAAAAGAGATAATCAGATTCAATTACAAAGATACTCGTCTTCTAATGTCAGAAGTGATTTAAATAAGAGTGAGGTCTTTGAATCAGATTATTTGGGCGGAACTGCTCCAGAATATTCTGCTTACATGCAATTAAAGAAGGCTACTAAGAAGGCGGTGGACAATACTCGTGAATAATGAATTAGTGGCTTTCATCGCAGAGGGAAATACAGAACAAGCAATAATTGACGTTCTCTTAGATCATGATGCACTAAGGTGTACTCGAGAGAATGTGTTACAAGAAGTTATCGTTCAAATTAAAATAATCTCTACAATAATAATCATTGGACTACTATATGCTACCCATTGATTAAGTGGCACTTTTTTGTTCAATATTTCTATAAGTTTATAGCGAGCGTCTCACAGGCGTGTTTACGAAAAATTAATAGACATAAAAGTAAAGAATATCTAATAAGTAATCATATATTTCTTTTTGATTGTAATTGTATGGTAAAATGATATCATAATGTAAGAAAGGATGATTTTTATGACTTCATCAACTACAATTCGTTTAGATGACGATCTAAAGAAAGAATTACAAAAAGAATTAGATGTTGCTGGCATATCTATGAATGCATATTTTGTAATGGCAGCTAAGCAATTAGTATTACAAAAGAAAATTCCTTTTGAAGTTTTAACTGAAGCAGAGATTCCTAATAACACTACTAGAAAAGCCATGCTTCTAGCCGATGCTAAAGATGAAGGAATAATCCCAGATGATTCCCCTAGTTTCAATAATATTGATGATTTAATGAATTCTTTGGATGAGGACTAATGTTTACGATAAAATACGAACCTCAATTTAAAAAAGACTACAAAAAATTTAAACACCAATATCCGGAATTAGTAAAAGATTTTAGGAACACACTGAACCAATTAATTAGAAATGGAAAAGTTGGTAATGGTTATGATCTTCATTCACTAGATAAGAGAGGCGGGAACTATAGTGGTCACTTTGATTATCATTTAAGTGACGGTAAAGTAGACGTTGTTGTCATTTATAAGCCTCATAAAACAAATCCACAAATTCGGTTAGTCCGAATTGGAAGCCATAAGGAACTATTTAGTGGGAAAGAAAAGTAAAAATTAGTGGGCAATAAAAGAACTACTCTAGCTGATTTGTTAAAATAACCCTCACAACAAAAAAGATGTCGTTAATCTTCGCACTACGCGTTGATTAAGCGACATCTTTTTTTGTTTAATATTTCTACAAGTTGATCATAATGCTAAAGGCTAAGCCCCAAATAATAACATAAATCACAGCAACCATTACTAGATAAATTACTGCACCCCAGAATGGATCATGGATCATCTTTTCGGTTCCCGGATCAGGACAAACAACCAATAAGAATGAACCTAAAGAAAACAGTGCATAGAAGATCCAGACTAAGACCTCTCCAAATCCAAGCAAGCCTGAGCTTAAGCTTAGGATTAAGAAGAAGAATGCACAAATTACAATCCAGAAGTTCCAGTTAGTTACTTGTGCAACCTTGTTAACATATTGCCAAAAGCCGCCAGTACTACCAAACACGAACAAGTGACCAACCATGGAACAAAGAATCGTAATAATTTGAACACAGAACAGAATTACGATTGACCAGAAGGTAAAACCTGATGCATGATGGATCAGCGTAATATCAAACATATTAGCAATATAATTACTAGTAATAGCTAAACCAATGAATAATACAATATCTTCACCTAATAAGGTAACAACTCCATACCACTTTTCCCCTAGGTTGTGACCGAGAGGATAGCGCCATGACTCTACCAGCCAACGCCAATATGTGTTAGGAGTTTCCTCTTGTGGAGCTTGAACTTCATCTCTCATAATAAATTCCTCCTCAAGATTATTGATCTTTCAATTCTTATTATAACAATAATCCTTATTTATAGGCAGAATAAGGTCTTTTTTGTTATTAAACACAAAAAACAAGCAACCATTCAGTTGCTTGTTTTCGATGAAAAATGTTAAACGATATTTTATGTAAAAATAAAATAAAAGATAAGTGGATTAGAGCTTTCACCCTAATTAAAAAATCAAACTGTTATTTATTCATTCTTTGGAGTTAGCTTATTCAAATCACCTTCTTTAAAAAAGGCACGATATTGTTCAGCGGAAATATTAGGTTCTGAAGTCGAATTTTCTTTATCTACCATGTCTTTGGATCCAGAATCTGAATCTTTACCTTTTTTAGATTTAGGATATTTACAATTAGGAATGAACACATGATGAAGTTCTTTAGAGTTTTGAATATCTATAATTCTTATTCGTGTACCAATCGGAACTATATCAGTCCATTCTTTACAAATTGCTTCCGCTTCATAGTAACAAGGCTTATTGTCTCGAGCTTCATTTTCAAAATCTAATTGGGATTTCCTCTCAGTATTAAAGATTTCATTCGCTTCTTTAACTTGAGGATAAATGTTAATATTATTGACATTCTGATTACTTCCAAGAATATCTCCAATATAGGATGTTGAGTCGGTAAACATGCCAAAAACATGTCCTGCATCAATCTCATATTTATTTGAAAGCTTTTTTGTATAGTTTTTTGATAATACTTCACACATAAGAGTGTCGAGAAGTTTAGACTTACTTTCTTTTTCCTTTTTTCTCTTATTTATCCAAGATTCGTCATGTCGAACATTTTTATGAGTGTACTCTCCCATACCCTTCCATAGACAACCACGCCAACCTGTAATTATTACTCTCCCATATTCGTAATAACACACAGGAAGAATAGGCTGATGGTGTGACAAAAAGTTGTCTATGATCTTGGCTGCCTTTTTATTATCTGTTAGCTTGAAGTAATTATTCTTATTACCTTCAATATACTCAATACTGTAATCACGTAACTGCTCAACTCCACCTAAGTTCTCATCTTCTTTAAACCCAAGGCGCTTCAGCACTTCTTTTTCTTTCATAAAAAGACTAGTTACGCTTTCTCTTCTTATCGCCTGCCAAAGAGCCTAGGCCTAGAGATGCTAAAGACAATCCTGCTAAAGCAGCAAATACGCTAAGCTTATCGTTAGCACCAGTTTGTGGTAATGAGTTCTTAGATGCATTAGCTTGGGCAACTAACTTCTTAGTTTGAGGACTTAAAACAGATGCATTATTTGATCTTACTACAGTGTTAGTTAAGACTTCACTTCTTTGAGTAGTAAATACAGCCCCTGATGAAGCTACAGAGCTAGAAGTGCCAGCTTGAACACTAGTAGTTGTAGTGGCAGCTTGCTTAGAAGCTGAAACATTATCTAGAGCCTTGTTGATTTGAGCATCAAGAGCAGCACGCTTTTGGTCTGCCTTTTGCTTGTTGATTGTAGTATTTAATTGCTTGATCTTAGATTCATAGTTAGTAATTGCTGTTGATAAATCTTCAATATGATTGTTTAACTTAGTCAATTCATCTTGAGCAGCTTGGTATTCCTTATCAGTCTTAGCAGCGTCTTCTTTTGCTTCATTATAAGCTTTAGTCTTATCTGCTAATTCAGCATTTGCCTTGTTCAAGTTATCAATTACATCTTTATGGGTGCTTACATATTCATCATATTCAGCTTTAGCCTTAGCTAAGTTAGCGTCCGCTTGTTCTTTAGTAGTTTTAGCAGTTGATAACTTAGCTTTCAATTCATCTAAACGAGAAGTAATAGCTGATAATTCACTTGTTGCTTTGTCTAAGTTAGCTTTGCTTTCTGCTACTGAACTTTCAGCCTTGCTCTTTGCACTGTTAAGGTCATTCAGCTTAGCCGTTAACTTATCTAAGTTGGCTTTAGCAGCGTTAAATTGAGCAAGAAGATCTTTATTCTCAGCTTGGTAAGTAGCTAAATCAGATTCTGCCTTAGATTGAGCTTTATCAAGGGATGCTTGTTTATCCTTTAATTCTTGAACGCGACCTGGTAGAACTGCAATCTTCTTGTCTGCATCTGCCTTAGTTGCTTTTGCATCTGTAAGGGTCTTGTTAGTATCACTAATTGACTTAGTCAAATCACTAATGCGAGTATTAAGTCCCTTAATATCGTTAGTTAAACCGTTAATTTGATTATCTAAGTTAGCTTTCTTAGGAGTTAAGGTGTTTACTAAAACTAAGTTATCAGTGTATTGCTTTTTCAATTCACTCTTGTCGTCAGTTAATGCAATATTTGCATTCACATTGAATGTTTTTGGATCTAAAACATTAGATTCATGAACATTGATGAAATGTAATTGTAAGTCATCAAATCCCCAATGATTTGGCGTTGGCTTCGCACTAAAGCTAATTGCTGCATATGTTTTACCTTTTGCAGTATTACTAAATACGTCTTGAGACAAAATACTATCTGCGTGCAACCATTCATTGTAATTGAATGCAAATCGTTTAACGGCATTATATACTTGGTTCTTTAAATGATCCATATCATCTAAACGATTGTTATAATCCGTTTGTGAATGACTATATGTGTTTCTTGGACCATATGCTAAATATTGATCACTATAATGATATGGATTTCCTGTTTGCTCAGCTTCGGCTTTTACTTGCGCAAACGGTAGTTCAGTCATACCAAATCGATCAGTTGCTAAATCTTCATAATATTGATTGTCTTTACTATATGCGCCATCCTTACGTGAAACAGTATATCTTAATTCATATTGATGGGCTAATTCATTAATTCCTGCACTATCGTGATGATTTGCATCGGAATCCCAGTCATCTTTGACATATCTATCTGCAATTGCATTTGCAAAGTCTAATGCTGATTCATTAAAGGTCCATGGATCTACACCAATTTGGGTTCTTAATTGATTAATTAAATCAATGCCAAACTTATTTAATTCGATTTGATCAGCTCTGGACATGTGCTTTAAATCAACCATATGATTCTTTTCAGCTTCATTATGCTTATATTCGTTTTGTGTCCAACCTACCCAACTTGCAGCGGCCATTTCTTTTTTGTATTGATCCATATCGGATCGTTTACTTAAATCTTTACCATTCCACTTCCTTACAGTATCTTTGTAAACTTGTGGCATAACCATAGTATTTACTACTGCATCTTTATCTGCATCTAATTCAGCTTTTGCAGTGTTCATCTTAGCTTGTGCTGTTTGCAAATCTTTAGCGACTTGATCTCGTTGACTAGTTAAGTCACTTGCTTGTTTTTGCTTATTGCTTAATTCAGTCTTTGCACTATTTAATGCAGCCGTCTCACTATTTAATTTTGCTTGTGCATTATTAATAGTTTCTGCTGCTTTATTTGCGGTATCTTGTGCAGTCTTTAACTCAGTTTGAGCTTGAGTTAATTCCTGAGCATTTTCTTGTGCAGCTTTTTGCGCATCGTCTGCTTCTTTTGCTTGTTTATCTAATTCAGCTTTAACAGGTTGATATTCTTTGTTTACAGCATCATAAGTCTTTTGAGCGTCATTTACTTGACCTTGAGTCTTACTAATTTCTTCATTAGTCTTATTCAACGTTTCAGTATTAATCTTTAAAGCATCTTCTTGTGCTTGACGATTATTTAAAGCTTCTGCTTGTTTAGTATTTTGAACATTAATTTGTTCTTGAGTACTTTGAACGTCAGCGTTTGCTTTATTCACATCATTTTGTGCAGACTTAACATTATTTTCATAAGAAGCATCATAATTTGCTTGAGCTTTAGCTTGAGCCTCTTGAGCAGTCTTTAATTGATCTTGAGTATTTTCTAATACATTTTGAGCTGATTGATTATTTGAGTCAGCAGTTAAAACATTTGCTTGAGCATCAGAAGTTTTACGAACAGCGTCATCATGTTCTGTCTGTGCTTCTTGCAATTGATCTTGAGTTTGAGTTAAATCTTTTTGATTTTGATCAATTGTCTTTTGGACTGCATTCTTATCAGCTTGCTTTTGAACTTCAGCCGCATGAGCAGTTTGAGTATTAACGCCAGCTACTGCACCAGCAGCAAGTACTGCAGCAGAGACATACATTAACTTACTATTTTTACTTTTCATTCTTACTCCTCCAAATAAAATTAAATAACTGGTTTCGATCTAAAGGGTAGATACAATTATAGTCTACCCCCCCATTTTTTATTTTGTCAAGGTAGTTTACGAACAAAGCAAAAAAACCAAACGACATCGAAGAAAAAAATGTTATTCTTCAACATCATTTGGTTTTTCATAAAATAACTTATTCTGTTAACTATTTACGATTATGTTTTGTCCAGCTCTTACTTCAACATACTTTCAGCGTAAGGCAACTCAAGTGAAGGATCTGCATTTAAGTTCACATCACTGAATTTACCTGCTTGATACAAGTTATAGGCAGCTGCACCAATCATAGCCGCATTATCTCCGCAAAGCTTCAAGTCTGGCAAGATCACCTTCGGCTTAATATCAGCAGGTAGCTTCTCAATCTCTTCTGCTAAACGGTCACGTAAGCCGTGGTTTGCGGCGACCCCGCCGCCTAGGATAAAGGTCTTTGGCTTATATTCCTTAATAGCTCTAATTGTCTTGTGGCTTAACACATCAACAACTGAAGCCTGGAAGCTTGCAGCTAAGTCATACTTATCAAGTTCTTCATGAATTTGATCTGCATGGTGGCAAGTATTAATGAAGGCACTCTTAAGTCCTGAGAAGGAGAAGTCATAGTCATCATCTTCCATCATTGCTCTTGGGAAGTGGAAGGTATCTTTCCCCTTATGTGCCCATTCATCAATAGTCTTACCTGCTGGGTAATTAACACCTAAAACGCGGCCAATCTTATCATAGGCTTCACCAGCTGCATCATCCCTCGTATCACCCACAATTTCAAAGTGAATCGGATCCTTCATCAAGACAATCTCAGTATGTCCACCAGACACCTGCAAGGCAAGAGCTGGATATTCAATCTCATCCTTTAATTGCGCTGCCATAATGTGGCCCATAATGTGGTCGACCCCAATTAACGGAATTCCAGTTGCCATTGAAGCAGCCTTTGCTGCACTAACACCAATCAAAAGTGCCCCAACTAGACCTGGTCCATAGGTGACCGCAATTGCATCAATATCAGCCCAAGTCGCATTTGCTTCATCTAAAGCTTCCTTAGTAATCTGCGTAATTACTTCAATATGGTGACGACTTGCTACTTCTGGCACAACCCCACCAAAGCGTTGGTGACTTTTAATTTGAGTAGCTACAATTAAGCTTTCGATTTCACGACCATTTTTAATCACAGCAGTTGAAGTCTCATCACATGAGCTTTCAAATGCTAAAATTCGAACATCTTTTTTAGTCACTTTATCTCTTCCTATTCTTAATCTGTCAATTCTTTAATCATGCTAATCGCATCTGCTTGTTCAGTAGTATAGTAGTTCTTCCGAATAAAGTTATCCTTAAAGCCTAACTTACGATACAAACTCTGAGCATTATAGTTATCGCTGCGTACCTCTAAAGTCATCTGAACTGCGCGATTTTTCTGAGCAATCTCAATCATGGTTCTGAGCAAAAACTCACCAATTCCTCTTCGTTGATAGGTAGGCTTTACCGCAATATTGGTAATATGACCTTCTTGAGCCTGCATTCTCATCCCCACAAAGCCCACCAAAGTCGAGCCTTGATAAACTACCAAGTACAAGGAATTAGCATGCTTTTTTAATTCACTCTTAAAAGAGAATCGACTCCAAGGCGTCCGTCCAAAGTACACTTCTTGCTCTAGACCTAATAAGTCCGCAATATTCTCATCGCTAGCCTTCATAATCTGATAAGTTTCATTATCTAACCTTAATGCAAAGGGCGTAAAGCTGAGGTCGATTTCTACCGGATGAAAAAATAAACTAAACTTCTTCAACATAGTCGCTATCCGGGCCAAATGCCTTTCCAGTCTTCTTATGCCAGTCCATTTCAGCTTGTGTACGTCTCAAATATTTTGGCACCATCTTATCAGGATCTACTGCTTCTTTATTAAGAGCTAACTTGCCAATTTCACCAGCATGAATTTGGTTATCACCTGCATCTTGAGTGAAGTTATCTGAACCTAGCAAGTCCTTAATTTCATCTTGGTATTTTTCAATTGGGCTACCAACAAAGATAACTTGTTCAGATAAGCCAACGTCTTTCACCTTATTCATCAAGTCATCTAAATGATAGTGACCATCAGGAACTAGATTCTCTAACCTGCCGTTAGCCTTATGATAAACGCCAGCAAAGAAGTTCTTGTTACGAGCATCTAATTCACTCACGATTAAGCCATCGCTTGCGCCGTTAGCTAATGCAGCTAAAGTTGATACTCCAACTAAGTCTTTATTTAAAATAGAAGCAAACATCTTCGCAGTAGTAATTCCAATTCTTAAACCAGTATAAGAACCAGGACCTTCTGCAACTGCAAAACGATCAATATCTTTTAAAGTAAGATCATTTTCCTTCAACAATTCATTAATTAAAGGATCTAAATGTTCACTATGATTTCGATGATCTTCTTCGTTCTTTTCCCAAATTTTATCTCCATCATTCAAAGCTACGCTCAAATGATTGGTTGCAGTAGTAATACTTAATATTTTCATTTAAATTCTATCCTTATTATTATCGAAATTACCTTCTTATTTTAACACGTTGAAGAGCATTTAAAATCACGTAAAGAACGACAATTTGAATCCAAGGAGTGATCAACTCTTTTAGAATTCTTTGTAGAAATGCTGCTCTTAAATCTAAGCCATATAATAGATGAATCCAGTAAGTATTCATTAAGACATTAACCACTAAGGTAACTAATAAGGTTGAGGCAATAATACGCCACCACTTAATTGGTTTTTGATATAAGAAGAGGGCGTAAATTACAACCCCTACTATTGCTGAAAGAATAAATCCTGGGAAAAATCCACCTTCAACGCCAAAAACAGCTGATTTTAATAAATCACTTAGTACTGCACCAATTCCGCCCCAGAAAGGGCCAAAATAATAAGCTAATAATGCACTTCCAATAAATCCCAATCCTACTTTTACTGTAGCCGGACCAAACGATATTTTTTGTAGCACAACATTCATTGCTACTAGCAATGCCAGAGTAACTAAACCTTGCAAATCTAATTTCTTTATTCCTGCCTTCATTGGCATCCCTACCTTTCAAAAAAAAGCACGACTGTACTAACAACAAGTCATGCCTTTAATTTTCTTTCCAATTAATTTCAGCTAAAGCAGAAGTATTACCCTGATTAGAAATTAAATGATACGAAGTCAATGTATCTTGATCAAGCTCTACTTCTGATAGTGCTTGATCGCCGTATTGAACTTCTTTTTTAAATGAAATATCAATACTTTTGACAGTATGAGAATTCAAGAACTCTCTTGGCAAGGTATCAATCATCCAATCGAAATAAATACTATTAGTTAAATGATGGTTTGTATCTAAATCATAATATCTAACAGTATATTTCTTGCTTGAACTGTACGCCTTTAAGGGATGTAATCGCTTAAAGCGCGGCATATGTTTCAAGTATGGATTTCCAAATTTCTGCATCATTTGATCATCTGCTTCAGTAATTTTGCGATTTTTTAAATCTAAAATTACCCATTGGCTTTTGACATCCACTATCTTTTTGTTAGTAGAATCAATTATACCAAAATCTCTATATTCAAAAAAGCGATTATATCCACTACCGTTTGTAGTAACGGTAATTTTTTCACCAGCTTCAGGCAAGCGGTCAATATCAAGATGATACTCAACTACAACCCAGCCTAGATTTTGCTTTAGTAAATCATGAATCCCAGCACCACCTGCTGTTAATTGATCATTTGAAACCTGCATAAAATGCTCAATTAAATGAGGAAGTTGAATTTTTCCTGTTTCATCACAATCACCATAGCTAACTTGGTGCTCTTCTTTAAAAATCTTTTCCATCTTAATCCTCGTGCTTAATTTTGATGGTATTTGTCATAAAGTTCATTCTTTGAAACCTTATTAGCTTTAGCAACTGACTTAATCGCATCTTTTTTACTTTCACCAGCTGCTACTTGGTCGGCTACTTGCTTAATTAACTCATCCCAAGAAAGTTGCTTTTCTTCCTCTTCATTCGGAGAAACTAAAACTACAAATTCACCTCGTGGATCGTTCTCAGTGAAGTATTCATTAATTTCACTAATTGATCCTCTGATATATTCTTCATGAATCTTAGTTAATTCACGAGCCAAGGCAATTTTTCGATCTGGCTTAATTACTTCAGCTAAAGTCTTCAAGGTCTTCTTCAAACGATGCGGTGCTTCATAAAAGATCGAAGTAGCACGCGAAGTGTTCATCATTTCAAAGTACTTCTTTTGCTCACTGCTCTTGCGCGGTAAGAACCCATAATAAGTAAAGGGTTGTGCATCAAAGCCAGAAGCAATTAAGGCAGTCGCAAAAGCTGAAGGGCCAGGAAGAGAGACAACAGGAATATCATTTTTGATACATTCCTGCACCAAGACATAACCTGGGTCTGAGATTACCGGCATCCCAGCATCAGAGATCTCAGCAATTGTCTTTCCTTCCTTAAGCAGCTTAATCAATTCTGGAGCGCGTTCTTTAGAATTATACTTATGAAAAGAAATCATCTTATTATGAACGCCAATCTTTTCAAGCAAGATCCCACTAGTTCTGGTATCTTCAGCTGCGATATAATCAGCTTCAGTTAGAATTCTTTTAGCTCTTAAAGTAATATCTTCTAAATTTCCAATTGGAGTAGGGACAAGATACAGACGTCCCTTATCTTTTTTATTAAAACTACTCTGCACTTGCATAATTTTTATCCCCTACTCTTTTGTCCGTGATTTACAAAATTATCTAAAATATCTAAGCAGAACATGCAATCTTCACCTGATTCACGGTGAGAACCATAGTACATATTGCAGATATGGTAACCAGAATCGTAAATATTTCTCAGTGACTTCAAACCAGCTTGCGACTTATTCTCAGCTGGTTCTTTATTTGCATCTAGCTTACTAATTTTTTCTCTTAATAGTTGGTTTTCAACTTTTAATTCTGTATTTTCTTTCAATACTTCAAGCATGTCATTTTCCAGACCGGCAACAGTTTTTGTCATTGCCTGAAGATTGTGCTGTAATTGTGACAATTGTGAAAATGGATCCACTCAAAAACACCTACCGTTCAAAACTCAATACTAAATAATCTAATGTATTGTGGAAACTAACATTACTAACTCGCATCTTATCGCAAGTCATTAATAACTCTAATAAAGATGCACTTTCCCTTAACTTTTGACCAGCTTCTAAGCTCTTCATAGCCAAAGTCTTAAGCTGATAAAAAACAAACTTTTGACTCGCTGGCTTAGTAGCAAGACCGCTAATCTGATTCACACGCACCAAGGCTAAATCATTACGTTCTAATAATTCTTGAAACAAGTATTTACTCTCTTCTTCAAGCTTACTTGTATCGCCTAAATCATCAATTTCTTCATCAGTTAAGCCATATTCAAGTAATTGTGCTCTTTTACTGTCAACCTTTTCATCAGAGAAATTAAGAATCTGGGTCCTAGATTTAACGGTTGGTAAAATTTGATTTTCATTATTTGTGATCAGAATCGTAACTACTGGTGCTACTGGTTCTTCTAATAAATTAAGCAAGGCGTTGCTTGCAGCTAAAGTTAATTTTTCCGCATTTTCAATTATAAAAAAGCGGCGATTTCCTTCAACAGGGCTCTTAGCAAGTTCTTCTTTTAAAGGACGAATCTGATCAATTGAGAGAGTCTGCTTACCTTCTAGTTTTACTAAGAAGACATCTGGATGATTTCCATCTAAGATTCTCTGACAATTGTTACAAGTTCCATCTGGCTTATCTTCTCCCAAGCAATTAAAAAGGCAGGCCAGCCAGTAAGCTGTATTTATGCCCTTCTTTTGCATGGGATCAACAAACAAGTAACTGTGGGCAACTTTTTTATTTAAATATGCATCCCTTAAAAGATCAGCCTGCTTTTGGCCGATATTTTTTAAATCAATCATTAAAAGTGCTTAAATTCCTCAACTGGTAATACAAAGACAGTCGCTCCACCAACAGTAACTTGAACTGGTTTTCCAAGCATGGAAGTGCCTGCAGCATCCATGTTCATATTCGAGACATATTGTTCTCTAGTATGGGAGCTCTTTTTAATGATTTCTAATACTTCATTTACACGGTCATCTTCAATACCCACGATAAAAGTTGTATTCCCTGCTCTCAAAAAGCCACCGCTGGTAGCTAATTTAGTTGCACGAACATCATTTTGAATAAATTCTTTTGCTAAGCTATCTGCATCTTTATCCTGTACAATTGCTAAAACAAGTTTCATTCTTACCAAATCCTTACATAAAAATATCAGGTAATTGTTTTCTTATTATTTTAACACTATTAGCTGCAACATCCTTGATCGGCAAATTAGCATCTACTTTTTTAATTCGATCAGGATAGCGTTCAAATAATTCACGATAGCCAGCATAGACCCTATTATGGAAGTCAATTTTTTCTTGTTCAAGTCGATCTTCTTGACCAGCCCGCTCTTTTTCAATTCTAGCCAAACCAACAGCTGGATCTAGGTCTAAGAAGATGGTTAAATCAGGCTCAAGTCCGCCAGTTCCGAAATCATTAATTTGCTTTACTTCTTCAATGCCTAGATTTCTACCTACGCCTTGATAAGCGAGTGAACTATCAATGAATCTGTCTGATAAGACGACCTTACCCGTTGCTAAGGCTGGACGAATTACTTCACTTACGTGCTGGCTTCTTTGGGCTGCATAAAGCAAAGCCTCAGTTCGATCATCCATTTCTTTATTTTCTGGATCTAAAATAATTGTTCTAATATTTTCTGAAATCTTAGATCCACCTGGCTCACGCGTGACAAGAGTCCGTTCTTGCAAACTTTGCGGTAATTGCTTAATTATTTCGTTAATAACTGTAGTTTTTCCTGCCCATCTGGGCCTTCAAATGTAATTAAATATCCTCTCATGTCTACCCCCACTTGGCATTGTACTGTAAAAGAAAAAAGAAAGACAGACTTGTTTTTTTAAGATTATTTATTTTTCCACAAAAAAAGTCCACCGCAGTGGACTACATTATCTAGTAATAACGCTTGATGAGCTACTAGATTTAGTGTTTCTTCTTCTGGCTTCTTCATACAAAAAAATAAATTTTGCATGAAGAATTTTATTTAAAACTCGATTATCAAATGAATAATCAATTGTCGTTTGATCGAAAACTTTTTGTTCAGCAAGTTGTCTTTGCAGTTGAGCAACAATTCTTAGTAGTCGTTCGTCGCCTGCTTTTTTTACTTTGTTCCTTTTTCCAATCATAGATCTGTTCTCCTTGAACAGCGCGCTTCAAAGTAATTGAGTTGGCGTATTCAATATCGCTACCTACGGCTAAACCAGCAGCAAGACGCGTTACCTTTAAGCCAGCTGGCTTAATCAGCTTAGCTAGATACATAGCAGTTGCTTCACCTTCTGGACTGGAGTTTAAGGCAAGAATGACTTCTTTAACTTCATCTTGTTTTTGAAGTCTGGTAATCAAACTTTTAATGTTAATTTCTTCTGGGCCTACTCCATCCATTGGGGACAAGACTCCATGTAAGACATGGTACAAGCCATTATATTCGCCCATTTCCTCAAAAGCCATGACATCTTTTGGTTGTTCAACTACCATTATCGTTGAACGGTCACGGTTTTGATCGCGGCAAATCTCGCATGGATCACTTTCAGTAATATTCTCACAAATAGAACAAGAATGAAGATTTTCTTTTACCTGCATTAATGACTTAGAAAAGTCTTCCACGTCATCTTCCGGCATGTCCATTGTGTAAAAGGCTAAACGTGTTGCTGTTTTTTCACCAATACCAGGCAGCTTCATGTAATTATCAATTAAACGGGCAATTGGTAATGGATATTGCATTTTACATCAAACCTTTAGTGTATTTGCCCATTGATGCTTGAGTAGCATCATCTACTGCCTTGATTCCCTTGTTTACAGCATCGATAACAAGATCTTGAAGCATATCTGGATCATCTGGATCGATTGCTTCCTTATCAATCTTCAAGTCTTTTAGTTTACGGTCGCCGCTAAAAGTAGCAACTACCATGTCATCTGCAGACTTACCAACAAATTCTTGAGTAGCTAAATTTGCTTGTTCAGCTTCCATTTGTTGTTGCATCTTCTTAGCTTGCTTAATTAAACCTTGCATGTTACCCATGCCCATACCACCAAAATTAGGTCTCTTACCCATAGTTTTCTCTCCTTAATCTTTAATCTGTGCTAGATCTCCAAACAATTCTTTAGCCTTATCAATGACTTCTTTTTTTGCTTGAGGATCTATCTGATTACCATTTGCTTCTTGTTCAGATTTTTCTAGTCTTTGAAATTTTTTAGCAAGTAACTCTTCTTTATGACTTGCCACAAAATCATGCCGTACTTTCAACCATGAAGAATCTGCAACTAAAACAATACTATAATTATGCTTTGTTAGCTTCGCAATTTCAGTTTCAAGTTGAGAAATTAGATCTCCGTCTTGATTTGCTCGCTCAAACCATAATTCATACTTACATTTTAAAACAATTTGCTCGTGACTTGCAGCCACAGGATCCAAAACTTCCATTACAGCTCTTTGAGATACCTTGAGAGTAGACAATAAGTCTGGCCAAATATCTTTTACTGTATTTAGGTCTTCCTTAGTGGCATTTTCAAGCACATGATATACCTGCCGGCGGTTATTTTCTTGAGCCGCTTGGCTATTAGAACTAGTCTTTCTTCTTTTCGACTTTTGTTCTGGTTTATTTTCTTGTTCATTACGCTGCCTAATTTGCGACTTAGTTTCAGTTTTAATTGTGCCAGAAAAGTCTGAAGTAGTACTTCTAGCAGGTGCCGGTCTATTTTTCAATTCCGCAACTTGCTTACTTAAAGTGTCAATTTGATTTTTTAGAGTTTGAACAACATCTGATGAAATTGCTTCAGCTTGTTGAGGTGTATTATCAGCTTTTGCTGGAGCTTGAGTTACTTGAACCACAAATACATCCAGCGGAATTTGTTGCTGGTTAGTGTAGCGCAAGTCATTTAAGGCATTATTAGCTGCTTGTATGAGTGAGTAGAATTTTTCTTCTGGAATTTTAGCTAATTCGGAAGCATAATTCTCAGTTAAAAAAGTTTCTTCCTTATTACTCTTAAGTGCTAGCATCCCTTTAACAGTTAGACTGATTAACTCGTCTAAAATGTTCTTAGTAGATGCTCCATCCTGCAAAAGTGCATGAACTATTTCAAGAGCTGCTGAAGTTTCGCCATTAAGTAAATTTAATAATACTTGTTCAATTTTTTCTTGAGCCGCATAACCAGTTATTCTTAAAGCATCTTCGTATTTAACCTTATCTTGATCATAAGATAAAATCTGATCCAAGATACTTAAACTGTCACGCATTCCACCATCAGCTACTTGAGCAATTACTTCAAGGGCCTTTTCTTCAAAGTCAATTTTTTCTTGGCCAAGAATATAGGTCATGCGAGCGATTAAATCATGTTGATCAATCCGCTTGAAATTGTAGCGCTGGGTTCTAGAAATAATAGTTGCTGGAACCTTTTGAAGCTCTGTTGTAGCTAAGATAAAGACCACATGCTCTGGCGGCTCTTCTAGTGTCTTAAGTAAGGCATTGAAGGCACCCATCGAAAGCATATGAACCTCATCGATGATGTAGACTTTATATTTACCCTGTGTTGGGGCGTATTTTACTTTATCTCTGATATCTCGAATTTCATCAACACCATTGTTAGATGCGGCATCGATTTCGATGATATCATTCATTGTTCCTTGATCTGCTGCAAGACAGTTTTCACATTCATTACATGGTTCTCCATCTTGCAGATTAGTACAATTTAAGGCCTTGGCAAAAATTTTAGCACATGATGTTTTACCAGTACCACGTGGTCCTGCGAATAGAAAAGCATGTGATATCTTGCCACGCTTGATTGCATTTTTTAATGTATCAGTAATCGCTGTTTGTCCTACGACTCCATCAAAAGTTCGCGGACGCCATTTACGATATAGCGCTTGATAAGCCATTTTGCACTTCCTTTATCAAAAAAACTCCTAGCTCAAACGAGCTAAGAGCTGTTTAAATTCTCAAAAAAAGGCACATGCCCAAGCAACCTTAGTGCTGCTACCTTCCGGTCCTGACACAATTTGGAGGTCGGACATTGCCCACAAACTATAATACAGTATTTTGATTTATTTTTCCACTATTTATCTTGCTTTTGTTTACGTCTAATTTCACGGAAAAAATCTTTTAGCATTTGGGCTGCTTGATCCCTAAATAAACCGCCATAAATTTTAGGATGGTGATTAAATTTTTCTACCTTAAATAAATCAATGACACTGCCTGCTGCTCCAGCTTTTGGATCAAAAGCACCATAATAAACTTCAGCCAATCTTGAATTAATGATGGCACCGCTGCACATGGGACAGGGTTCAAGTGTAATAAACAAACTACAGTCGACTAGACGCCAAGAATTTAATTTTTTACAAGCTTGTCTAATAGCAATCATTTCGGCATGTTGCGTTGCATCTTCATCAAGCTCGCGTCTATTATATCCTTCACCAATCACATTGCCATCTTTATCCACAACAACTGCACCAATTGGTACTTCACCTTGTTCTTCAGCTTTTTTTGCCTGTTCAAAGGCTAGGTGCATGTATTTTTCTTTTTGCTCTTTAGTTAACATATTTTTCTTTGATATCTTTCCTAATTATTGTTACTGAATATTATTATAACTAAAAAAAGCTGGCTAAATTAACCAGCTCAATTAAATAAATTCATCATAAAACATATTCACGTATAGATTAAAACTTGAAAATAAAAAAGATCTTTTGACCCTTTCTATCTAAATACGACCACGTTTTTTAATCGTATAACAGTTAACAAAATAGCCGATTGATCCAATGAAATAAAGCATCGCTAACCCAGCTGCGCCTAAGAAACGCTCACCATCAATCGATAAGTAAATCATTCCACCAAGACCAGCTAAAACAATCAAGACTAAAATAATATTGATAAACAGTTTCATAATGAATTCACTTCTTTCAAAGTATTATTTCTCTACTTTGTATCCGTTTTCATTATAAACCTTTATTGTTATTTTTTTAATTATTTGTACTCATTAAAATGTAGTAGCCCTTATCACGAGCTAAAATCTCATAATTTCCGTATATCTTTGTCATTAATTTCTTGGCACTAGGTGCACCTTGTTTCTTTTGAATTACTACCAATAAGACACCATTTTTTACTAGATGATCTTTTGCTTCAGTTAAAATTTGGTCGACTACCTTTTTACCAGCACGAATCGGTGGATTAGTAATAATTAGCCCATATTTTTTATCCACCTTTTCATAAATATCTGACTGATAAATATTTACATTATCAATTCGATTAAACTGTGCATTTCTTTTAGCTAAGTCTAAGGCACGCTCGTTTACATCTACCATATCAACTTCTTGATCAGGCCAAAACTTAGCCGCAAATAATCCCATTGGACCGTAACCAGTCCCAACATCTAAGATACCATCTTTTGGAAAATCAACGTTTTTCATTGCCTTTATTAAAACGCCGGAACCATAATCAACTCTTAATTTTGAAAAAACGCCCGCATCAGTTGTAAATTTTAAATCGATATCATCAATATGATAGTCAACTAAATGTTCATCATGCTTGGCATCCGGATTAACCGCAAAATACATTTGATTCTTTTTTGTCATAATTATTCTCGCTTCTTTAATTTCTATTTATAGTTTATCAATTCTGCTTTGTTTTTTTCCATAAAGCCTTATAATTAGAATGTTACAGAAAGGAAGAGATAGAATGATGATTTCTATTCCTATATTCATTTTAGCAATTATTATTGGAATTATCTGTTTATGGGTAGGATTTAGAATAAAAGGCAACCAAGCAGTTTTTGGTCGTGTTCTTTCAACAAATAGACAAACCTGGGCAAGATTTTGGTTAACAGCCGGTTGGGTTATCATTATTATTGCTGGTTGTTATCTTCTATTCATGATTATTCTACATTTTTATTTGAAGATGTAAAAAAGCGTAAATTCATTTTTGAATTTACGCTTTAATTTTTATCTTTTCTCTTTTCAATCCATTCCTTAAGTTTATCCCACTCCCGAGGAGGACGATTTTCTTTTAATTCTTGGATTTGTTTTTGTAAGTTTTGATTTTGCTCAGCAAGCATTTTATTTTGATCTTCTAGCCGGTCTAATTTATCTAAAATTAAGGTCAAATCAGCATTCTTGTCTTTAATACTGATTTTACCTTCATTTCTTCTCATCAAGTAAGCAGTAAGCGAACTAGTAACGATTCCCATTACTCCTACTCCAATCAGAATCATTGCTAAAATTACTAGTTTTCCCAGTAAAGATTGCGGTGAAATCGTGTGTTTAGAAATATCACCATATCCTACCGTGCTTGCTGTAGTGATTGCCCACCAGAATGCTTGATCAAGTGAAACATGCTCAGTAATCGAAATTGCAACTGATCCTAACATCAAAAAGGCAATACTAAAGTATATTACATATAAAATACCATGAGTGTGTAAGATATCTTTTAGCATCCCCACTAGACCAGCCAACCGGATTAAACGTAATAGCCTAAAATATAAACCAATATCTCCCAACTGAGCCAGTTTCATCCAACTAAAGGCAAGACCAACGGGAATAATTGCTAGCAGCTCAAAAATATTATTTCTAAAAAATACTTTCTTATTTTTTGCAAGATAGAGCCGAGAAAAGTAATCTATTGCCAAAATAATTAAAATAAGGTTATTTAGCCAAAACCACTTACTATTCCTACTATTAATATCAATTATTGCCGCAAAATCTAACACAAGCAGAATAATTGAAATAATAGCTAAAGCGGCTTTAAACCATTTATAAAAATTTTTCTTAAACATAATTTTATTGTAAACAAAAATGAGGACTCCGTAAAATAGAGTCCTCATTTTCAGTAGGATGTTCAGTTAAGACGTTATTACTTAACAGTAACAGTTGCGCCAACTTCTTCAAGCTTAGCTTTGATGTCGTTAGCTTCGTCTTCAGAAACGCCTTCCTTAACGTTCTTAGGAGCACCATCAACAAGGTCCTTAGAATCCTTAAGGCCAAGACCAGTGATGTCACGAACAACCTTGATAACCTTAACTTTTTCTTGACCAACATCAGTCAATTCAACGTCAAATTCAGTCTTTTCTGCACCTGCGCCTGCAGCACCTGCAGCAGCAACTGGAGCAGCAGCTGAAACACCAAATTCGTCTTCAATAGCCTTTACTAAGTCGTTTAATTCAAGGATTGAAGCACCTTTTAAATCTTCAATAATCTTTTCAGTATCTAAAGCCATTATAAGTTTCCTCCGAAATTAGATATGTGTAAATTTACTAATATTATTCGTCTTTTGAATCAGCGACAGCCTTAACAGCGTATGCAAAGTTGCGAACTGGAGCTTGTAATACAGATACAAGCATTGAAAGTAAACCTTCGCGACCTGGAATAGCTGCAAGTTTCTTGATTTCTTCTTGGCTGGCAACCTTACCTTCGAGCATACCACCTTTAATTGATAATGCGTCGATATCATCTTCGTATTTAGAAACAATACGAGCTGGTTCAGTGATATCTTCTGCATCAGCAGTGTAAACAACAGCAGTAGGACCAACAAAAGTATCTTCTAAACCTTCAATACCAGCCTTTTCAGCAGCACGCTTTAAGTAAGTGTTCTTGATAACTTTCATCTTAACGTTAGCATCACGTAGATCCTTACGTAAGTTAGTTACTTCTTCAACAGTTAAACCTAAGTAGTCAATTACTAAGATAGCCTTAGCTTCCTTAAGTTCTGCTGCAAAGTCATCAACAAGCTTTTCTTTTTTAGCAATGATTGCTTTACTCAACGAATTCACCTCCAAATTTACTTTAAGATAAATTCTATCAGCCGAAATAAAAACTCCATGCCAAAAAGACATGGAGTTGTAAAACTCTTTGTTTTTCTGGCCTCGGCGGGATATTAAGGCACGTTAGCCACCCGAGTCTTAGGTAGAATTTACTGTACAATATATTACCTTAAATTAGATAAGTCGTCAAGAGCTTTTTTTAATTAAACAATTTTTTGCGAATCTTTTTTAGCTCTCCCGTCTTCTCTAAATGGTCAAGAGCTTGATTAATCTTGTTTTTAAGAGTTTTATCTTTTTTATTGATTCCTACTGAAAATTTTTCACTTGGATATGGTAATTTTTCTTTTTTAAATTCTTTTTGATACTTGCTATGAGCTAAATAATAATTTGCATATACCCCATCAATTAATAAGCCATCTATTCTGCCAGCTTTTAGATCGATAAAGGCATTGTTATAAGTATCATACAAAACTGTACTTTTGACACGTTTCTTTAAGACTTTAGGATAATTATCCAAATCATCGGCTCCTGAAGATCCTGTTTGAACTCCAAGAATCTTCCCCCTCATTTGTCGATAATTATTTATTCCTTCATTTTTACGTGTAACCAGAATCTGATCATTTTCAAGATATGGTTTTTGAAAATGCTACTTTCTTTGCCCTAGCCTTCGTCTTAGTATATCCGTTCCAGATAACATCTATTGTCCCATTGCGAAGTTCTGTTTCTTTCATTGACCAATCAATTGTCTGAAAATCAGGTTTTAAACCGATCTCCTTGCAAACGGCCTTCGCTAAGTCAACATCAAAGCCAACAAGCTTACCATTTTTTTGGCGAAAATCCATTGGTACGAAGCTGTCATCAACACCAATTACTAAAGTACCACGTGATTTAATCGTCTGCCATGAGTTTTCCTGTCTTTGACATCCAGCCAGGCCAACAGAAGCTAGCACAATGATCAATAGGCTCAAAAATCGTATTATTTTTTTCATCATTTTTCTATTGGCTCAACTTTTAAGATTTTATCAGCAACAGCTTTTCCAAACTGGTGATCATGAGTAATAATCACCTGTGTCATTCCTGTTTGTTTAAGCTTTAAGAAAATATCTTTTACTTTTCCTACTAACTCGGGGTCTAAGGCAGACGTAGGCTCATCATAACACAAGATTTCAGGTTTCATTTGCAGGGCTCTGGCAATGGCTACACGCTGCTTTTGTCCTCCTGATAATTGATATGGATATAAAGTTTTAAACTTGTCTAAGTCTAATTGATCTAAAACAGGTGCAGCTGCTTTTTCAGCCTCTGCTTTACTCATCTTATTCACCATAATTGGAGCAAGCGTAATATTATCCATTACTGAAAGGTTTGGAAAAAGATTGTAATCTTGAAAAACCATCCCTACCAAATGATTATTACGATCTGTAGGATCAAATTCTTTTCCATTATGGAGGAATTTTCCACTATCGGCACTTTCAAGCCCCGCTATCAAGCGAAGCAGTGTAGTCTTTCCTGCACCTGAAGGGCCAATAATACTTAAGATATCTCCTTGATCTAGTGACAAATTTAACTTATCAATAATTTTTCTCGTGCCAAAGCTCTTGCTTATATTCTTGAGCTCTAAAACTTTATTTCCAGACATTGCTTCTCTTCTCCACTACTCTCAATAAAGCTGTTAAAACTGCTGTCATTGCCAAATATACGCACCCTACTAATACTAGTGGAACTAAAGACACGTCTCTTGCAGTCGCAACATTTCCGGCACGTAAAAGGTCTCCTAAACCAATTACATAGACCAAACTGGAGTCCTTAACTAAGTTTATCAGCTCATTACCAATCGAAGGCAAAACAATCTTAACAACTTGTGGACGCACAATACGATTAATTGTTTGCCATCTACTTAAACCTAGCACTTGTGCTGCCTCAAATTGGCCGACGGGTACTGCTTGCAGTCCACCACGGAAGATTTCTGCAAAGTAAGCAGCATAATTGATAATAAATGCGACTAACGCAGCCTCGTATCTTGGAAAGACAATTCCAACAGTTGGTAAGCCATAAAAAATAAAAAATTAATTGTAGTAAAAGAGGTGTACCACGAATAATCCATACATAAAATTTCAAAATAGCTTTAACTAATTTCAATTTTGAATGTAAACCAAAGGCAACTAATAAACCTAGCGGAATAGAAACTACAGTCGTCCAAAAAAAGATTTCAATAGTTAACCAAGCACCGGAAAATAATGATGGCATAATACTAAAAATATAGTTTAGCATTTCCGTCAGCTCCTGTTCTAAAAATAGCGTATTGTTTAATTTTAGCTAAAATCTCACTACACTTTCAACCTTAGTACAAAAAAAGACTTCACAATTGTGAAGTCTTTTCGTTTAATTAAACAACTATTAATTAGTCTAAGTTTAATGGATCCAAGTGGATACCAGGGCCAAAGGTTGCAGAAACGGCAACACTCTTAACGTATTGACCCTTAGCTGATGCAGACGTGCACGAAGAATAACGTCACGTAATGCATCAAAGTTTTGTGCTAATTTTTCAGCGTCAAATGAAGCCTTACCGATTGGTGCATGGATTAAACCTTGCTTATCAACACGGTATTCAACTTGACCTGCTTTTTGGTTTTCAACAGCCTTAGCAACGTCCATAGTAACAGTACCAGTCTTAGGGTTTGGCATTAAGCCCTTAGGTCCTAAGATACGACCTAAACGACCAACCTTAGCCATCATCATTGGAGTAGCAATAACTACGTCAAAGTCTAAGTAACCGTTTTGAACTTTTTCTACTAAATCATCAGAACCAACTTCGTCAGCACCTGCTTCTTTAGCTTGGTCAGCTTGTGGACCTTCAGCAAAAACAACAACCTTCTTAGATTTACCAGTACCGTTTGGAAGTACCAATGCACCTCTAATTTGTTGATCTGCTTGCTTAGGGTCAACGTTTAAGTTATATGCAACTTCAATAGTTGCATCAAAGTTTGCGTATGAAGTTTCTTTTGCTAACTTCATAGCTTCATCTACTGAATAAAATTTAGTTGAATCAACTTTTTTAGCTGCTTCTAAATATCTCTTTCCATGCTTTGCCATGTAAAAATCCTCCTGAAAATGTGGTCAAACGAGTCTTCTCACACTCTCCACCTTGATTCGTTAATTTTGATTAACGATCCGACGTTCCTAAAAACACTAGTCTTCTACAGTGAAGCCCATGCTTCTAGCAGTACCTTCAATCATGCGCATAGCAGCTTCAATATCTGCAGCGTTTAGATCTTTCATCTTGGTTTCGGCAATTTCCTTAACTTGGTCCTTAGTTACCTTAGCAACCTTCTTAGTGTTAGGTTCACCAGAACCCTTGTCCACTTTAGCAGCCTTCTTCAAAAGAACAGCAGCTGGTGGAGTCTTAGTAATGAATTCGAATGAACGATCTTCATATACAGTAATAACTACAGGGATAATCATACCCTTTTGATCAGCAGTACGTGCGTTGAAGTCCTTAGTGAAACCAACGATGTTGATTCCAGCTTGACCCAATGCAGGACCAACTGGAGGTGCAGGAGTTGCTGCACCAGCAGGAATTTGCAGTTTAACTACGTTAATAACTTTCTTTGCCACGGTCAATACCTCCTTGATTCCGTGATGCGGTTATAGTGGAGAATTTTCCTTCTTCTCCTCCCACAATAATAAAGATACTCTAATATACTACCAGCAATTTATTAAATTGACAATAGCTAATTAAATTTTTATTATTGGTCAAATTCTTTTACTTGGTTATAGTCAAGTTCAGCATTTGTTTCTCTGCCGAACATATCAATAGAAACATAAAGTTTATCTTTTTCTGGATTAATTTCAGTAATCTTACCACTCATGCCACTAAATGCACCATCAATAATAGTTACTGTTTCACCAACTTCATAGTCAGCTTTAGGTTCTTTAGCTGGTTGGCCTTGAGAAGCAAGAATTCTTTCAATTTCGTCATCGTATAAAGGAGATGGCTTTGATCCACCACCGTGACTGCCAACAAATCCAGTAACGTTTGGCGTATTTCTGACAACATACCAACTTTCATCAGTCATTACCATTTCTACTAAAACGTAACCTGGAAATACCTTTTCATCGACTTCTTGCTTCTTACCACGAACAGTTTCAGTCTTTTGTTCTTCAGGAACAATTACTCGAAAGATATAATTTTGCATACCCATTGATTGTGCTCTAGAAAGTAAATCTTTCTTAACCTTTTCTTCGTAGCCAGAATAAGTGTGTAAAACGTACCATTTCTTTTCGCTGGTTTCAACCATGTTTCTAAACTCCTTAAAAAATACCTTTATGCAAATAAAAAAACCTCCGAGGGAGGCCTTTTTAACTGATTTAATTATAACACATATACTGTTTTTATAAGAACATTTGCGTTAAGTAGCTAAATAATAAATCTAGCAAACCAAGGTAAGCCCCAAACAAAATTGAGCTGATGATTACAACACCGGTATCACGTCTATTTTGTTTCCATGTAGGCCATGATACTTTTGCCATAGTTTGGTTAACACTCTTAATAAACTTAAACATTGTTTACCTACCTCGTTTCCTTGTGCAAAGTTTGCTTTCCGCAATGCTTGCAAAACTTTTTAAGTTCAAGTCTTTGCGTTCTATTCTTGCTTGCTGCAATAGAATAATTGCGAGAACCACATACAGTACATGCAAGAGCTGCTTTCTTTACTGCCATAAAACCACTCCTAAACTGCATTTATCTTAGCAAAAAAATGTTATTTTAGCAATTCCTATCAATAAAGTAAAGAAGAATCTAATTTACTCATCAAAAAATTATATCTCCTTTTAAATAATATTAATAGATAGTGTAGAATTATACTTATAAGATCTTTTTTAATTAAAAATAAAGCTATCTTCAAAATTGAAAATGAAATAAAAAATAACAATTTTACTTCATTGACTTTATTTCCGTTTAATTTTAACTGCTCTTATGCTGATATTCAACTGATTGGGAGGATTTATTAATTAAAAGGAGCAACTTTTCCTTTTAATTAAATATTTATCATGGCAGAAAATTCAACTCATCCACTACAAAATTCACTTCCCGAAAAAAGAAACAATAACAAGAGCAATTTCACTTTTTGGGACAATTTTCCAGAAACTCAAAAAGATATGATTGCCATCAATCGTATTATTTTAAAACATGTAAATACTGTTCCGGGTCTACTAGGAGACGCCTTAAAAGATACTTTTGCTTCCCCTGGGAAAATGCTGCGTCCTGCTTGTGTAATGCTCTTTGGCTCTTTTGGACCAAACGCTAACCAAAAACGCGAAGAACTACAAAAAATAGCAACCTCAATTGAGACTCTCCATAATGCTACCTTAATTCACGATGATATTATCGATGAATCGAGCATGCGCCATGGCAGACCCTCAATTCAAACTAAGTATGGCAAGCATATCGCAGTTTATGCGGGCGACTATTTATTTGCTTTATCGCTCACTCTTTTAAGTGAAAATGCTCAAAGCTTGCATAGTGTTATTGCAGATGGAAAAACCATGCAAAATATCCTAGTTGGTGAAACTGAACAGTACAACAATGCCTATAACATTACTATTTCTGAAAAGGAATACTTAGACCAAATTAAGGGTAAAACTGGAGTCTTATTTGGCCTAGCTTGTTTTATTGGCGCTTATGAGAGTGGTCTTAAAGTAACTAGGGCTCTAAAAGCTAAAAAGTTTGGTGAATACTTGGGCCAAGCTTTTCAACTAAGAGATGATATTTTAGACTATACAACTACTAGTTCTACTTTTAAAAAGCCAGTCTTATTAGATGTTAAAGATGGTATCTACTCTGGACCCTTAATTTTCGCCTTACAAAACGACTCTACAGGTCGCTTACATGAGTTAGTTAAGTTAGGACAAAATTTGACTAAGGAACAACTACAAGAGATAGAAAAAATGGTTAATGATCTTGGCGGGGTAAAGCGAGCACAAAAGTTAGCTGATAAATATACTGATAAAGCTTTACGTAATTTGCAAAAGCATTGGCCAGACAACAAAACTCGCCAGCAGCTTGAAGAGCTGACAAATATTTTATTAAAGAGAAGCTATTAATTAAGAGAATGTTAAGACATTCTCTTTTCTTTCCTTATTCTTTACTAATTCGCTATAATCTTTTTTGAATTATAATTCTAGAAAGTAGGAAAAGAAGTGAATAAGAAAAAAGAAAATTCGCATTTTTTTTGCCTGGTGGGTTTTTATTGCCTCCTGTTTAATTTCTTTAGTAGGATTTGGATTAATTGTTAATACTATTGGTTTATTCTTTGAACCAATTAGTAAAAGTTTCCATGTTGGTCGAGCAAGCGTTGCCTTAATGACAACCTTGCAAAATGCTGCTGCCGCAATTACCTTGCTGTTTGCAGGTAAAATTATGACCAAGCTTAACTTGCGTTGGCTTTTAACTTTCTGTTTTGCTGTAATTGGAGTTTCCATGCTTAGCTTATCAGTAGCACAAAGTTTGACTCATTTTTACATTGCTTGGATCATCATTGGGATTTGCCAACCAATTGCTATTACTTTATCCATCCCTGTCCTATTAGGAAATTGGTTCAATGAAAAATTAGGAACTGTGATGGGAATTGCCCTTGGAGTTTCAGCCTTTGGTGGCACCATCTTTAACCCAATTATTGGTAACATCATTACCAACTTTGGATGGAGAGGTGGCTTCATCTGCGAAGGATTACTAATTCTCGGAATTTTAGTTCCTTCAGCATTCTTCTTAAGAGAAAAACCTAATCAAAAAACACCAAGCATACGGCAAAGTGAAAAATATACCAGAAAAAGTTCTTGAAACTAGTGGTATTACCCTTAAGCAGCTCTTAAGACCCCTGTCTTTTATGCTTTAGCATTTGCAATGCTTGCACTGCAATTTGTTTCTGGATCTGTGCAACATATTTCAGGTCATATTACCAGCCAAGGCCTCCCATTAACAATTGGTGCATCAGTAGTTTCTGGGGTAATGCTTGGAGCAGCAGCTGGTAAGATTTCTATTGGTTTTATGCTTGATCGTTTTAATACACGAGCTACTTTATTTATTTATTCTTTATTTGGCTTATTAGGCTGGAGCGGCGAAATTTTCTTTAAGACTAGTCTTCCACTTATTGCCTCTGCCTTTATTTTAGGTTTGGGTCAAGGTGTGTGTTTAGTTGCTCTTCCTTACCTTATTCGAGAAGAATTCGGAGCTAAGGACTACAGTACAATTCTTTCAGTAATTAATATGACTGGTGCATTTGCAATGTCTGCATCTGTTTACTTGAACGGTCTTTTATTTGATACTACTGGTTCTTACAACTTCGGTTGGGCAATCAACGCAACTGCTTTTGCGCTCAGTTTCGTTGCTTTGTTCCTTACTCTCAAAAAGCAAAATGCATCTCAATCATTAGAAGAAAGTATAGATTAATCTTATACTTATCTATGCTAACTTAATATTAGTAAAAGCTTACTCGTTGACTTACAATAAATTAGTAAGCTTTTTTTATTAATGTTGGGTGAAAAAATATGAACAAACATCCAGAATTTTTATTAAACAAGATTAAAAGTCCAAAAGATCTTAAAAAATTAGACTTAAAAGAACTAGAACAACTAGCCAGTGAAATTAGAACCTTGATCCTAGAAAAAGACGCTGCTAAGGGTGGCCACTTAGGACCTGACTTAGGAATTGTCGAAGCTACAATTGCCTACCACTATGTTTTTGATGCACCTAAAGACAAGATTGTTTGGGACGTTTCTCACCAAACTTATCCACACAAGATGTTAACTGGACGTGCTTATGGTTGGCTTGATCCCGATAAGTACGAGGATGTAACTCCTTATTCTAATCCTGAGGAAAGTCCATATGACTACTTTGCTGTTGGTCATACTTCAACTTCAGTTGCTTTAGCAACTGGAATGGCTAGAGCGCGTGATATGCTAGGAGAACATGAAAACATTACAGCTCTTATTGGGGATGGTTCTTTAACTGGTGGCTTAGCCTTTGAGGGCTTTAATAATGCGGCTGATGAAAAGCATAATTTAATTATTGTAGTAAATGACAATCAAATGTCGATTGACGATAATGTCGGCGGTGTTGTAACTGCTTTGAAGAAATTACGTGAATCAAATGGTCAAACAGCTGATAATCCATTTACTGCAATGGGACTAGATTATAAATATGTTGGTCAGGGAAATGATCTTAAAGCAATGATTGATGCCTTCAAATCAATTAAAGATATTGACCACCCAATTGTTTTACATATCAATACCCTTAAGGGTAAGGGATATGAGCCAGCTATTGAAAATGAAGCTAGTCACCACTGGGTATTGCCTTTTGATCTTAAGACGGACAAAACAACTGTACCAGCTCCAAAGACTCCTAATCCAACTACTGTAGTTTTGGATTTCTTAAAGAAACATATTGAAAATCAAGAAAACATCTTAGCCATCAATGCTGCTATCCCTGGCGTCTTTGGCTTAGGCGAGATTAAGAATAAGTATCCTAAGAATTATAAGGATGTAGGAATTGCTGAACAAGAGTCTGTTGCCTTTGCTGCAGGGGCTGTTAAAGAAGGAATTACCCCAGTCTTATTTGAAAACTCTACTTTCTTACAACGTGCTTATGATCAACTTTCTCACGATGTAGCAGCTAACGACTTACCAGTTGTAATGGTGGTAGCTGGCGGCGGAATTACTGGCATTTCTAAGACCCACTTAGGTATTTTTGATAACGCCATGGTCGCAAATTGGCCAAACTGGGAATACTTAGCTCCTACCACCTTGAATGAATTAAAATCAATGCTTGAATGGGCAGTTAAGCAAAGAAATCATCCCATAGCAATTAAATCTCCAGTAAATCCAATTCCAGAAGGTGAACCAGTGGATGAAGACTATTCAACTATTAAGTATGATGTAAAGCCCGGTTCTAAGGTTGCCATCATTGGTTTAGGTGACTTTTATCAATTAGGTGAAAAGGTAGTTGATTTATTAAAGACAGAAAACATTAATGCCACTTTGATCAATCCAAAATCTGCTGCTCACCTTGATTATGACGCATTAGATGAACTTCAAAACGACCATGAATTAGTTGTTACTCTAGAAGACAACAGTATTGATGGTGGTTTTGGTCAAAAGATTGCTAGCTACTATGGTCCAACTAAGATGATGGTTAAGAATTATGGTGCTAAAAAGGAATACACTGATAATGAACCAAAAGAATCTATCTACAAGCGTGATCATTTAATGCCTGATCAAATTGTTAGTGATATTTTAGGAATTCTAAAATAAGTCAAATTCATATTTATATTAGAAAAAAGGTAAATTGTACTAATTTGATACAATTTACCTTTTTATTATTCAAATAATTTAGGATATTTTTTCTGAAATTGAGCTATTTTGTCATAGCTTTGGTCTAAATCATGTTCTACTTCTCGATAGATCGGAATTATATCCTGGTAGACCTGCACATTTTTTTGATTTGGAAAGTAGACTTTACTGTCATCTATTTCTTTCACTATTTTGTCTAAGCTATCCTCTTCATTCAAGCCTAATTGTGCTAGAAACATGGCTGCTAAAGTTCCACTTTGATCATTTTTAATTACCACTACTGGTAAATTAAAAATATCAGCAATTAACTGCCTTACAAAATCACTTCTTACAAAGCCGCCAGTGACTCTTAATGCTTCTGGTTCCCCTATTTTTTCGCGCAAACCTCTAGCTGCACCTAAAAGATTAAAGACAATACCTTCTAAAACACTCCGCGCCATTTGCGGTTTAGTGTGGTTTCGACTTAATCCAATAAAAGATCCGCGAGCTTGAGCATTCCAAATTGGTGCTCGCTCTCCCCCTAAGTAGGGATGAAAAATTAAGCCATTACTGCCTGCAGGAACAGTTTCAGCAACATTAATAAAATCTTCTGCAGTTTGATCGGGCCCAAAAATCGTTTTTTCTAGCCCACTCAAAGACGATTCCCCCATTATTTACTGGACCACCAAGAAGATAATGACTTTTATCGACTGGATAACAAAAGAAGCGATTTTTTGAGTCAACTATTGCTTTAGGTGCAATTGCTCTTACAGCCCCTGATGTACCAACATTTAGTGCAAAGTATTTTTTATCTAAAACACCAACACCAATTGTTGATAAATATCCATCACTAGCTCCTAAAATAATTTTTGTTTCAGAATTTAAACCCAATTTTTGTACATATTCTGCTTCTACTTTTCCAACCACATATTCTGGTTTAGCTAAGTTGGGCAATTTTTCTGGATCTAGTTCAATTTTATCAAGTAATTTCCTATCCCAAGTTAAAGTGTGGAGATTAAGCAAGCCAGTTCCAGCTGCCATCGTTGTATCGGTCACTATCGTGCCAGTTAAACGCCAAATAATATATTCTTTAATTCCAATCCATTTTTGCACCTGTGCAAAAAGTTTAGGATTTTCTTCTTTAATCCACAGTAATTTATACACAGGAGCCATTGGATGAGGCGGCATCCCTGTCTGTTGATAAATATCTTGCGCAAGACCATTTTCTTTTGCTTGAGCCACAAGCTGGCTACTTCGATTATCTGCCCAAGTAATACTGTTAGTCAGTACTCGATTGTCTTTTCCAATGCCGATTAAACTATGCATTTGACTCGACCAAGAAATTGCTTTAATTTTTCCTGCAACTCTTTTACTTAAGTCAAAAATAATCTTTTGAACAGCATTAAATATTACTTGTGGATCTTCTTCAGCCTGATCTACTTGTTCTTGAATTAAAGGGTAAGGAATTGATAATTCTTCAATCTTTTTACCATTTCCTCGATACAATACACCCTTACTTGCTGTTGTTCCGATATCCATCCCAATTATATAGTCCATAAGCCGCCCCTTTCTTTTAAAATATATTTTCTCACAAAAAAAGAACAATCCCTAGAGATTGTTCTTTGGTGGTCAAACAATGCGTGACCACTGTGCGTAGAATTATTGTTTTTAGGTGATGTTACTTCTTAAGATTTTCGTTGACGAAGGCTTCGATCTTATCGTCAGAGTCTTTCAAGAACGGAAGCATGTCACTTTCCGTCTTCATGGTATCTCTACCATTCTTTTCCATAAAGTAGTCCCATAGTGCGTCTCTAACAGGCATGTCAGAATCGCTCCAATCAAAAACTTCCTTCATGTGACGGTCTAACAATTCTGTCTTAATAACTTCATCTGCCATCTTAAAATTACCTCCTAAATAAATTCTACAAAACCTATTATAGTCTTTTTATTCGTTCTATGCGAATTTAAAACAATTCTTTCCGCATTTTTGCCTTACATCGAGCTTTCGCTTGAAGTAATTGATAACGACTATAGTTTGTCTCCTTACTCGCTTCTTCAATCGTTAACTCTCCCAGAAAAACTTTGAGCGCAATTACCTCTTTTTCTGACAACTTGTTAATAAATTTTTGATACATTTCCTTTCTAGGTGTGATGTGCATCTCTTCAACTTCTTCTTTAATCAAATTTTTATGCACCACATTGTCATAGGAAATAGCCTTAGTAAAAGACGTTCTTTTCTGTGCTAATTCATACCTTAAGAGTGATCGGAGATGATTATAAAATTTTGTCCGATAATACGCCCCAAAACTATTTGCTCGTTTCTCATCGTAGGTACAGCAACTTTGATAACACATGATTAATGCTTCTTGTTCCCAGTCATCATGATCAAAATTACGAATGAAAAAATTTAGCTTCGCTCCATTGATTAAAGGCCGATACCGCTCTACTAGTTCATGCAAAGCATCCATATCTTGCTCTTCTTTTACACGTCGAATCAAATAAACTTCATTCAATCTTTCCATTTCGGAAATTCCTCCTTTTCTATTTGGTAATAAGAATAAAAAAGAAAAAATCTCATTCTAAGGGAACGAATGTTTATTAATCACAGGTATAGAGCAATTGTACTTTGTTAATGATCAAGACTTTATTGTGTGTCTGTTTTTATAACTATAAGCAATAAAAAATTGTCACTTAGCTCTTTATAAAACTAAATGACAATTTTTTCTAATCTTTAATTATTTTTCAGGATGACGACTATTGAACATCCCATAAAGCAAAACACCAGTTGCAACACTAGCATTTAATGATTGAACATGTCCAACCATTGGAATAGTTAAAGTTTGATCCATTTGCTTTAACAATAATGGAGAAATTCCCTTACCTTCATTACCAATCACAAGCACTGTCTTTCCTTTGGCATTCCACTTACGATAATCTTCACCTTCCATGGCAGTACCAAAAATCCAGTAACCACGCTTTTTCAGCATCTTAGTAGTTTGAACTAAGTTATTAACTCGAGCTACTGGCACATAATCAATTGCACCCGTTGAAGTTTTGGCAACAACAGAAGTTAAACCACTTGCTCTTCTTTTTGGAATAATGACTGCATCCACGCCGGTCGCATCACAAGTTCTTAAGATCGAACCTAGGTTATGGGGATCTTCAATTGAATCAAGCATTAAGATAAATGGTTCTTTTCCTTCTTGGTCAAACTTATCTAAGAGTTCATCTAAATCAGCATATTCAAATGGAGCTACAGTTAAAACCAAACCTTGGTGATTTTCATGGTTAACCATTTGATCCAACTTATTTTTAGGAGCATTTTGAACAACTAGATTTTTTTTACGTGCTAATTGATAAACTTGATTAGCAAATTCTTCTTGAACACCATTTTGTAAAAATACTTTATTAATTAAGTTAGCATCCTGTGTTTTTAAAAAATCAATGCCAGCATGACGTCCATATACAAATTCATCATTATTTGAACTCATAATTATCTAGTCCTCCTTGTTCTACTTGGTCAATGCACCATTTTGCAAGTTCATCAACACGTTCTTTTTTACCTAATAAATCTAAGTATCCAAACATCGCTTCAAATCCAGTTGAGAGCTTGTAAGTGTTAATTGAAGTGTTTTTTGCATGTGTATGACTTTTAGCATTTCTTCCTCTCTTGAAGGCTGCTAATTCATCTTCATCTAGCATTTCTAAGTCTTGCATTTTAGTAATTAATGCTGCTTGAGCTTTTGCGGAAACATAATGTGTTGCATATCGTTGAAGCATCTGTGGTTTTACAATTCCACCCTTAACCAAGTGGCGTCTGATATAAACCTCATATACCCCATCCCCTAAATAAGCTAAAGTAAGAGGACCTAACCCATCTGGATTAGTATTTTTTTCTGTTAAAATCTTCGGCTTAAGCACGGTGCCACCTCGTTCCTTGTGGAGTATCTTCAATTACAATGCCTTTAGCCTGTAACTCATCTCTTAAGCGGTCACTTTCAGCCCAATCCTTATTTTTACGTGCTTCATCGCGTTGAGCAATTAATTTTTCAATTTCATCATCATTTTCAGCTTGCTCTTCCTTAAAGCTAACTCCAAAAATTTCGAGCCAAGCAATCAATAATTTTTTAGCACGCTTTAAAGCTGGCTTATCCACTTGATCTTTTTGCAAGTGATTATTTAAAGTTGTAGCCAAATCGTACATAATACTCAAAGCATTTTGAACATTAAAATCATCATCCATAGCCTCAATAAATTCAGCTTTTGCTTGCGTTAAATCATCTCTTAAGCCATTATCTTCAAGCGTCTCATTCTCATCATTTAGTCTAGCATCAAGATTACGCAAAGTATTTTGATAGCGTTTAAGAACAGTTTCAGCTTGTTTTAAGCCATCTTCAGAATAGTTAATTGGGCGACGATATTGAACACTAGACATGTAAAAACGTAAAACTTGTGGATCAATTTGCTTTAGAATATCATGCACAGTCACAAAGTTATGGAGTGATTTTGACATTTTTTCTTGTTTCTTACCTACTGTCACAAAACCATTGTGCATCCAGTAATTAACAAATTTTTTACCAGTCTTAGCTTCACTTTGAGCAATCTCATTTTCATGGTGTGGAAATTCCAAATCTTGGCCACCACCATGAATATCAATAGTATCGCCTAAGTACTTAGTTGACATTACTGAACATTCAATATGCCAGCCTGGACGCCCCTTTCCCCATGGAGAATCCCAAGCAATTTCATCCTCTTCTTTTTGAGCCTTCCATAAGGCAAAGTCAATTGGATCTTCTTTCTTACTTTGTTCTTCTTCATTAATATGCTCAGAAGCACCTTCTTCAAGTTCAGCAATATTTTGATCGCTTAGTTGACCATAGTTAGGGAATTTTCCAGCACGGTAATATACATCCCCATCAACTTCATAAGCAAAGCCTTTATCAATTAAATCTTGAACAAAGTCGATAATTTCTTTAATTTCATGAGTTGCGCGTGGATGAAGAGTAGCTGGCTCAATATTTAATGCTTCGGTATCTTCCATAAAAGCCTTAATGTAGCGCTCAGCAAGCTTTTCGACAGTTGTATGTTCTTTACGGGCCTCATTAATCATCTTATCGTCAACATCGGTGAAGTTAGAAACATAATTCACATCATAGCCTCGATACTCAAAATATCGACGAATTGTATCAAATGCAATCACACTGCGGGCATTTCCAATATGAATATAATTATAAACAGTTGGTCCACAAACGTACATGCTTACTTTTCCAGCTACTAATGGCTTAAACTCTTCTTTTTTTCGAGTTAAAGTATTAAAGACCTTCATGATCATCCCTCTTTCATTTAAGACATTCTTTCATAACTATTCTAACAAAAAAAGCTACGCTTTCACGTAGCTTTAACTGTATTAAATAATTAAAGACCTAAATCACTTAATTGCTTTAAAGTTAAGTCAATGTGCTTGTTAACTTTTTCCTTACCCATTAACTCAATAGCTTCACCAATACCAGGTCCAACCATTGAACGAGTAGCAGCAATTCTAATTGGCATAAATAATTTTCTACCCTTTACCCCAGTTTCACGACGAGTAGCTTGAATTGCGTTCATAGCTTGTACAGCAGTAAAGCGAGGAACAGCATTTAATTGCTTCTTGAATTCTTCAATTACAGGACGAGCATCGTCTTTCTTGATTTCTTCAATTTCCGCATCAGATAATTCTGGAGCTTCTTCAAAGAAGATCTTAGCAATATCTACAATTTGCTTAGTATAAGACATTTGTACAGCGTAAATATTTACTAATTGACGAACCCATTCCATCTTTTCTGGTGAAATTTCTTTATCAACTAAACCTGCTTCTTGTAAGTTATTCAAAGCAAGATCTAATAAAAGATCACGGTCTGCCTTCTTAACGTATTGGTTGTTAATCCATTCAAGTTTCTTCTGGTCAAAGGCAGCTGGTGACTTAGATAAACGCTTAGGATCAAATGACTTAATTAATTCTCTTTGTGAGAAAATTTCACTTTCACCAACAGGAGACCAGCCAAGTAAGGTAATAAAGTTGAACATTGCGTCTGGTAAGTAACCAAGGTCACGGTATTGTTCAATAAATTGAAGAACTGATTCATCACGCTTAGAAAGTTTTTTACCAGTTTCAGAGTTAATGATCAAAGTCATGTGACCAAACTTAGGTGGTTCCCAGCCAAGTGCTTCATAAACAACTAATTGCTTAGGAGTGTTAGCTACGTGGTCGTCCCCTCTAAGAACGTGAGTAATTTCCATTAGGTGGTCATCAATTACAACGGCAAAGTTGTAGGTTGGCATACCATCACGTTTTTGAATAACGAAGTCACCACCGATAGTATCTGATTCAAATGATACCTTACCCTTAACCATATCTTCCCAAGCATAAGTTCTATTTTCAGGAATGTGGATACGAACAACTGGCTTTAAGCCTTTTGCTTCTGCAGCTGCTTGAACTTCTTTAATTTCATCAGCGGTCATGCCTTCATATTCATAAGTGTAGTGAGGAGCAATTCCCATTGCACGTTGTTCTTCACGTTGTGCTTCAAGTTCTTCCTCAGTCTTGTATGAATAGTAAGCTTTACCTTCATCAATTAATTGTTGAATATATTTATTGTAAATATCTTTACGCTCTGATTGGCGGTAAGGGCCAAAGTCGCCACCCTTATCAGGACCTTCATCCCAGTCAATACCTAACCAGTGCAAGTTTTCCATTTGGGACTTAGAACCACCTTCAACGTTACGTTTTTGGTCCGTATCTTCAATTCTTAAGACCATTGTCCCTTTATTGTGACGTGCAAATAGATAGTTAAATAATGCAGTACGTGCGTTACCAATGTGCAAGTGACCTGTTGGACTTGGTGCGTAACGAACGCGGATTTTTTGTTTTGCCAAAATTAAAGCGCCTCTTTCAAAATTTATTAAAATTCATCCATTTAAGTGTAACTTTTAACGAGCAAAAGTTCAATCTCTCTGCTAGTTAAAAACAAGTTTTAAAGCTTGTGGTAAACTTGCTACTCCAATTACTTCGATCTCAGAGTTATTCTTAAGCTCCTGGTTTAAGTTGTTTTTAGGAATAAAAATTCGCTTAAAGCCTACTTTTGCGGCCTCTTTAACTCTAGCTTCAATTTGATTAACTCTTCTAATTTCACCAGTCAAGCCAACTTCACCTACAAAGCAATCAGTCGAAGAAATTTCTTTATTTTTATAACTTGAAGCAACTGCCATGCAAATTGCAAGATCAATTGCTGGTTCATTTAATTTAATCCCACCAGTTGCAGTTAGAAAAGCATCTTGATTTTGAAGCATTAAGTTGCCTCTTTTTTCTAAAACTGCCAATAAAAGTGCTACTCGATTAAAATCTAATCCTGAAGTTGTTCTTTTTGCATATCCGAATGCTGTTGGGGTTACTAAAGCTTGGATATCTGCAAGAAGAGGCCGCGTTCCTTCAAGTGAAACAACAACTGAGGAACCAGTCGAATTAGGTAAGCGTTCGTCTAAGAAAATAGCTGAAGGATTACTTACTTCTGCTAACCCTTCATTTTTCATCTCAAACATTCCAATTTCATTAGCTGCACCAAAACGATTCTTTACTGATCTTAAAATTCGATATGAGTGGTGCCCATCTCCTTCAAAGTAAAGAACGGTATCAACCATATGTTCCATAATCTTAGGCCCAGCAATTGCTCCTTCTTTAGTTACATGGCCAATAACAAAAGTAGTTATTTGTTCATTTTTAGCAATTTTCATTAGTTCACTTGTTACTTCACGTACTTGAGAAGCAGATCCAACCATTGAATCAAGTGAAGGTTCATTCATTGTTTGAATAGAATCAATTACCAAAAAATCTGGCTTAATTTCATCAATCTGGTCACGAATATTCTGCATATTTGTTTCTGGATAAAGCAAAATTCCGCTATTGCTTACTCCTAATCGATCTGCCCGCATCTTTATTTGACTTGCGGACTCTTCTCCTGAAACATATAAGACGCTATGTTCTTTAGCTAAAGCACCAGTAATTTGAAGCATTAAGGTTGATTTTCCAATTCCTGGATCTCCTCCAATTAAAACTAAAGATCCTGGAACAATCCCTCCTCCTAAAACTCGATTTAATTCTTCAAAAGGAGTCACAATTCTTTTTTCTTTCTCAGCTTTTACTTCAGTTAACTTTACTGGATCATTATTTCCAATTTTAGTCATCAACCGACTTGCAGTTGCCTTAGTTGATACTTTTTTAATTTCCTGTGTCTCTTCTTCAAATTGATTCCAAGCACCACAATTGGGACATCTTCCAAGATAGGAAGCAGAAATATATCCACAATTACGACACTTATAACGAGTTTTAACTTTTGCCATTAGTCATCATTCCTTGTTCCAGACGAACCAAATCCTCCAAGACGCTGTCTTTGAACTGGATCATCATTATCTGCTTTTAAGTAAGGCATAAAAATTCCTTGTCCAATTCGTTCACCCTTTTTGATCTTTAGCGGACGAACGCCGTAATTAATTAATTGAAAGTAAATTTCACCTTCGTTTTTTTCATTATTATAGTAGTCACTGTCAATTACGCCGATCCCATTTGGCAAAGTAACGTTTCGCTTATAAGTATTAGAAGAGCGATTAGCTAAAATTAGGACTTCATCCTCTGGCATGTACGCCTTAATTCCAGTTGGTACTAAAAATGGCTTTAATACTTTTTCAGCTAATTGTAGATCGTGTTCATTTAATTCATGACCATTTCTAATTAGTCTAAAAATTCGAACAAAGTTCATACACCAAATTGATGGCAAAACTATATCTTGTGCACATTCAAAGTCATAGCCCGCACTCGCAATTGTTTGGCGTTGAGGCAGGTGGAGGCCTGCATTACGGTATTTAGATACTATTTCAAAACCACGTTTTTTCATTTTTATCCTCTCTTACATTCACTTAGACCTATATTTTACGTTAATTTATTATACTTGTCCTACTTATATATACGAAAAAAACACTTATTTTTTGGGCCAATAAGTGCTTTATTTTTTATCATACTTTATTAACTGGAATATAAACTTGGGCATTATTTGGCAAAACATAATCCACATTATTATAGCCATTCCAGCTAGTTTGCATCCCATTCATTTTAGTTTGAATGTTATTAACTTTAACTGTGGTTAATCCTAGTGCTTGTCGAGTATTATTGGATAAGCGTTGCATTTCACTATTTGGAGCTATCTGAAAACTAAAATCATCAATTGTCGCATTTTTTCCTTGTAAATGATCACTCTGAGTATGGGTTAATGCTCCATGATAGTTCTTATATAAGGTCATTAAATCATCTAAAGGTAAATCAGTCCGAACATTATCTTTAGCTGTATCAAGCAAAGAATTCATCTGCATAATATTTTTTGATTTGTTAACTTTTGCAAGAGCACTAAGTAAAACTTGCTGTCCTCGTTTTTGACGACCGTAGTCATTATCAGGATCATCATATCGCATTCTACTGTAGCCTAAAGCCTCGCTACCATTTAAATACTGCTTTCCTTTAGGATATGTATGCCCTTCATACTTAAAAGCAAATGGGTTATTAACAGTAACACCGCCAACAGCGTCCACCGTCTTTTCTAAGCCGCCCATATTAACCAAGGCATAGTAATCAACAGGAACATCTAGTAATTCATGAACCTGCTTTTTTATTTCTGTAGGTCCGCCTAAAGCATAAGCTGCATTAATTTTGGTGTATTCTACCTTATTTTTAGTTTCAACCCTTACTAAGGTATCTCGAGGAATAGCAGTTGTGGTTAAAGTCTGTTTCTTAGGATTAACAGTAATTAATTCCAAGGTATCTGTATTTCCAGCATAACTAGTTCCTCGTCCTAATGCTCCCACATCAGTTCCTAATACCAAGATTGAAAAAGGCTTTCCTTGTTTTAATTGCTGACGACTAGCTAAAGAATGGTTAGTAGAAATAGTATTAGCAGTCGATTGAATTTTTTGGTATTCATAACCAAAAATTCCTAAAACCGCTACTATTAAAATCCCAACTATTGAGAAAAATAGATATTTTTTCTTGAGTTTCATATTATTTCCTCCAAATTCCGTAATCAGAATAACAAAAAGAAATATCTAATTGTCTCTTTTATCTATTTTTTTAATAAAGCTTTAGGCTAATAAAAAAATTATTTATATCATATTCAAATTTTAAATACCATGACTAGACGTAACTCTTTATTTTAAGCTAAAATATAATTAAGCTTTTTTTAATTAAGGAGGATTTTATGAGCAAAGAAATCACAAACGATCTTATTAATAATTTCGAAAATGACTTTAACTCAAGTAAAGCTAACAAAATTGCGGCTCGTGCTGCTCAAGAAAATGGTATTTTTAAAGCTAGTCAAAATCTACAAACTAAGATTGACTTAGACCCAACTTTTTCAATTGAAATTGATACTGGTAAAGTTGCTAACCAAAAACAATCTGGTCGCTGCTGGATGTTCAGTGCTTTAAACACTATGCGTCATTCAATTCAAAAGAACTTCAAAATTAAGGACTTTGAATTATCTCAAAATTACACTAACTTCTGGGACAAATTTGAAAAGTCAAACTGGTTCTTTGAAAATGTGATTGCTACTGCCGATAAAGACTTGAGCGATCGTAAAGTTGCTTTCCTATTTGCAACCCCACAACAAGACGGTGGTCAATGGGATATGCTTTGCGGGATAATTGAAAAATATGGTATTGTTCCAAAGAAAGTTTATCCAGAAACTGCTAATGCAACTAATTCAAGTGCTTTAAATGATACTCTAAATACCCTTCTTAGAAAAGATGGTCTTGAATTACGTAAGATGGTTCAAGATGGAAAGAGTGAAGAAGAAGTTCAAGAACGCAAAAACGAAATGCTTAAAGAAGTTTACCGTATTTTAGCTATTTCTCTTGGTGTTCCACCTAAAACTTTTGATTTTGAATACAAAGATGATGATGGTAACTACCATAGAGATGCTGCCTTAAGTCCACAAGACTTCTTTAAAAAGTATGTTGGTTGGGACTTAAGTGAATACATTTCCACAATTAATGCACCAACTAAAGACAAGCCTTTCCATAAAGTATTTTCTGTTGAATACTTAGGAAATGTGGAAGGCGGACGTCAAGTACGTCACTTGAACTTACCAATTGATGAAATGAAAGATTTGATTATCACTCAACTTAAAAACGGTGAAGTTGTTTGGTTTGGATCAAATGTTGTTAAAGACTCTGAACGTCAAGCTGGTTTACTTGATACTGAATTATATAAACGTGACGACTTATTTGATGTTGACTTTGACATGTCTAAAGCTGACATGCTTGATTCAGGCGAAAGCTTGATGGACCACGCAATGGTTATTACAGGTGTTGACCTAGTAGATGGCAAGCCAACTAAGTGGAAGATTGAAAATTCTTGGGGTGAAAAGCCTGGATTTAAAGGTTACTTTGTAATGAGTGACAGCTGGTTCGATAAATTTGTTTACCAAGCAGTTATCAATAAGAAATACCTTAGTGATGACTTGAAGAAGACTTTTGAAGAAGGCAGTAAAGATCCAATTCAATTACTTCCTTGGGATCCAATGGGTGCTTTAGCTAATAATTATTAGAAGTAAAAAATCATTCGGAATGCAACATAAAGCAAACTGAATGATTTTTATTTTGTCTCTTTTTAAATAATTTCTTATTATAAATTTAACAGATTATTATAGAATATTGAGCGTAGACCAAATATTAGACATACGTCCCTAAATTACATCTAATACTTAATTAAAAAAGAAATGTTTAAAACTAACTTTTAAATATACTCTCAATGATTAAATAAGGCCTGTGTTGTAAAAAATTTTTTTCTTTCTTATACTTATAATTAAGGAAAGATGAAGTTCTAAGGAGATTTATGATGACAGTTCATATTACAAATATAAATGGAATGGCTATGAATAGCGTAGCTCAGAATGCCCAAAATATGGTTGTAGATTTTGCAAAACAACTAGGCATGAATGAATTTGGAATTTATGTTTATCATTGGACAGAAGAACCACTACAGGCCAGAAGCACCCGTTTTGATGGGATTATTGCCTCCCTTAACGGTGGTGATACCGTCATTTTTCAATCTCCTAGTTGGATCGCAATTGAATGGGATCAAGCACTGATTGATCATATCAATCTTTATCCTAATATTAAAAAAATCATCTTTATTCACGATGTGATTCCACTAATGTTTGAAGTTAATCGCTACCTGATGCCGCAATATATTGACTACTATAATAAGGCTGATGTTTTAATTGTACCTTCAAAAAAAATGTATGACCTTTTAAGGGAAAACGGATTAGAGGAAAAACCTTATGTGGTACAACATTTTTGGGATCATCCAGCAACAGTCAACTACTTCATTACTCCTGAAAATAATAAAATAATTAATTTTGCAGGTAATGCAGAAAAATTTGATTTTGTAAAAAAATGGGACTGTCAAAATGTAAAATTAAAAGTTTATTCAGATCCAGTAAAGAACGATCCCGAACACAACGTTGAATTTACTGGCTGGAAACATGATCCTGTTCTATTAGAAGAATTACGTCAAACTGGTGGGTTTGGTTTAGTTTGGTCTGAGGAACCATATTGGTCTGAATATATGAAAGTAAACGCTTCTTACAAGCTTAGCACCTACTTAGCAGCAGGCTTGCCAATTATCGTAAATAGCACTACTCCAGAAGCTGAAACTATAAAAAACAAACATCTAGGTATTATTGCTGATAGTTTAGATGAAGCTCAAGCCAAAGTTCTTCAAATTAATGATGAAGACTATAAGCAATTGGTTGATAGCGTTAATAATTTTGGTAGTTTAATTCGTAATGGTTACTTTACTAAGAAAGCATTAGTTGATGCTGTGGTAAAAGCTCAATACAATAATTAACTAAAAACTCCCTGAGAATTTTATCTATCTCAGAGAGTTTTATTTTTATTCAATTATATTTTCTTGTACTTCTTCAAGATCGCCATCTTTTGCTTGGCATTACGATATTTCAAGTAATCTCCATCCTTTAGTGCTGTATCGATACAAATCTGTAATCGATAGCGATATGCGCTTATTTCCCTAGTGATGTCAAAACCAAGCTGACTTAGCAAGCTTATTCTCTCTTCTACAGCTTCTAAAGGAAAAACGGCCGTCTTATTAGCCTGTGCAGACACACTATTTTCAAAAATTCGGTGCGTATAAATTGCCTTATTCATGTATACAATTTTATCTGCTAACAGGTATATTTTCCATGTAGTTAGATCATCTTCTACACGAGCATCAATTGGATAAACTATATTTTCAAAAAGAGATCTTTTATATAATTTTGCCCATGGCACAGCAAAAATAATGGACCTATTATAAGGTACGGTCTCATATTCTACGGTAAACCATTCTTCTGGCGTATAGGTCTTTTCAAAGTAATCATCTTCTTTAAGCCAAATCCCATATGCTCTTTTTTCTTCAATAAAATGATTAAAATTTCCTACCGCAATATCTGCATCATTCTTTTTCAACAGGTTATAAAGTTCTTCAATATGAGTTTCACTCAGCAAATCATCATCATCTACAAATAAAATATATTCACCAGTTGCCATTTCAAGACCAGTATTACGGCTTGAGCCTACTCCACCATTTTTCTTGTGCAAAATTCTTATATTGGCATATTTTTCCCGGTATTTTTCACATACTTCAGGTGTACTATCTGTAGATCCATCGTCTACTAAAATAATTTCAAGGTTAGAATAAGTCTGCTTTAAGACACTATCTAAGCATTGAGCTAAATATTTTTCATCGTTATATACTGGGATAATTACTGAGATTTTTTCCATGTGCTATCCTCTCATTGTTTTCTTACTACATGGTTACAATATATTTAAACCTATTATAGCTTAATATTTATGCTTTTCTTCATATTAATAAAAACAAAGCCTCGAGTTTCCAAAAAAGAAATTCGAGGCTTTATTTATTATCTTTAAGATTTATTAATCTTTATCTTCATCTTTACGTTTCTTACGTCTGAAGCCAAGCAATCCACCTAAAGCAGCGATCATTAATCCTAAGAAGCTTGAATTTGATTCTGCACCAGTTTGAGGCAATTTACCTCTACGGTGATCTTTCTTAGCTGCTTTATCTACAGATTCAGCATTTTTATGTTGTGGCTTAAGCGTATTAGTAGAAGTAGATTGAGTACCCCTGTTGTTTGGCGTTGATTTAGAGCCATTATTGTTAGTACTATTCGTTGAAGTTGTCGTACTTGTTGGGCTAAATTGACTCTTACTCATTGATACGGAGTTGCTCAAGCTTTCGCTCATGCTTACTGAGTTGCTTAAGCTTTCACTCATCGATACGGAGTTACTCAAACTTTCACTCATTGATACTGAGTTACTTAAGCTTTCGCTCATGCTTACTGAGTTACTTAAGCTTTCACTCATTGATACTGAGTTGCTTAGACTCTCGCTCATGCTTACTGAGTTACTTAGGCTTTCGCTCATGCTTACTGCGTTGCTCATGCTCTTACTCATACTTACTGAGTTACTTAGGCTTTCGCTCATGCTTACTGAGTTGCTTAAACCTTCACTCATGCTTACTGAGTTACTCAAGCTCTCGCTCATTGATACCGAGTTGCTTAAACTTTCGCTCATACTTACTGAGTTACTTAGGCTTTCGCTCATGCTTACTGAGTTGCTTAAACCTTCACTCATGCTTACTGAGTTACTCAAGCTCTCGCTCATTGATACCGAGTTGCTTAAACTTTCGCTCATACTTACTGAGTTACTCAAACTTTCGCTCATGCTTACTGAGTTAGATAAGCTTTCACTCATTGACACTGAGTTACTTAAGCTTTCGCTCATGCTTACTGAGTTGCTCATGCTCTCACTCATTGATACTGAGTTGCTTAAACTTTCACTCATGCTTACTGAGTTACTCAAACTCTCACTCATGCTTACTGAGTTACTCAAACTCTCACTCATGCTTACGGAGTTACTTAAGCTCTCACTCATACTTACTGCGTTACTCAAGCTTTCGCTCATACTTACTGAGTTACTTAAGCTTTCACTCATCGATACTGAGTTACTTAAGCTTTCACTCATCGATACTGAGTTACTTAAACTCTCGCTCATGCTTACTGCGTTACTCATGCTTTCACTCATTGATACTGAGTTGCTTAAGCTTTCACTCATACTTACTGAGTTACTCAAACTTTCGCTCATACTTACTGAGTTACTTAAGCTGTCGCTCATGCTTACTGAGTTGCTTAAGCTCTCACTCATGCTTACTGAGTTGCTCATGCTTTCACTCATTGATACCGAGTTGCTTAAACTCTCACTCATGCTTACTGAGTTACTTAAGCTTTCACTCATGCTTACTGAGTTACTCAAGCTTTCACTCATGCTTACTGAGTTACTCATGCTTTCGCTCATCGATACTGAGTTGCTCATGCTCTCACTCATTGAAACTGAGTTGCTCAAGCTTTCGCTCATCGATACTGAGTTGCTTAAGCTTTCGCTCATGCTTACTGAGTTAGATAAGCTCTCACTCATGCTTACTGAGTTGCTCAAACTCTCGCTCATGCTTACTGAGTTGCTCAAGCTCTCACTCATACTTACCGAGTTGCTTAAACTTTCACTCATGCTTACTGAGTTACTCAAGCTTTCGCTCATCGATACTGAGTTGCTTAAGCTTTCGCTCATGCTTACTGAGTTAGATAAGCTGTCGCTCATGCTTACTGAGTTACTCAAACTCTCACTCATCGATACTGAGTTGCTTAAGCTCTCACTCATGCTTACTGAGTTGCTCATGCTTTCACTCATGCTTACTGAGTTACTCAAGCTCTCACTCATGCTTACTGAGTTACTCAAGCTTTCGCTCATGCTTACTGAGTTGCTCATACTCTCACTCATACTTACTGAGTTACTCAAGCTTTCGCTCATGCTTACTGAGTTACTTAGACTTTCACTCATCGATACGGAGTTGCTCATGCTCTCACTCATACTTACTGAGTTACTTAAGCTTTCACTCATGCTTACTGAGTTACTCAAGCTTTCGCTCATCGATACTGAGTTACTCAAGCTTTCGCTCATCGATCA
>PDYJ01000780.1_pt1 | contig 57823 bp, 49 predicted proteins | sample 1430841 | NCBI WGS metagenome assembly PDYJ01 (sample SAMN07237672, study PRJNA390542) | Gut metagenome, whole genome shotgun sequencing project. | isolation source: fecal pellets | host: Mus musculus | place: USA: New York, NY | collected 2016-10
CGAGGCTCGGTTTAAGGATTTCCGACATCATCGGACTTACATTTGACGATTGGACTGGGACAGATCCATGCTGAATATCATTCAAGCGAAAACAGGTAGAACCGTTGAACTGCCTTTGTTGAAAGATGTCGGAGAGGCGATTGTGTCATATCTGAAAGTAAGACCAAAGACATCAAGCCCCAATTTTTCGTGACTCATGTACTTCCATATACCCAATGAACCGATCCGGTGCAGCAAGACACATTTCAAATGTGATTGTGGGAAGCAACATACATACCGCCGGACGTAAACACGGGCCTCATTCAATGCGGTTTTCACTTGCGACCCGTCTGCTCCAGCAAGGGACAGGGCTCGTGTGCATCTCTGAAACGTTGGGCCATAGTGGGACTGACGTGACAATGAACTACTTGCGCATAGACATCAAATTCATTGACACGTTGTATGCATGATGTGCCACAAGTGGATGATAATTTTTACAATCAATCAAACGGTGGATTTTATGAATGAGAACAGGAAATACACCAGCGTGTTTGCACCGTATCTGGAACGTTTTGTAGCCATGAAGGATGCCGGCGGTCTTAGTCCCCGCAGCGGACTCTATGACGCATTGCGTCTTTTTGACCGATTCGCCACTCAGAAAGTATCCCTAATGTAGAGCTGAGGGCAGAAACAATAGCCCATTGGGTTGAGAAAACCATGTCCGGGAACAAGCCCGCAACAATATATGAGAAGATTAGCGCCATCGGTCAGTTCTGTAAATATCTTATCAGACTCGGAATAAAATGCGAGGTGCCGGCATATCCCCGCAAACCCAAAAAGACGTATACGCCATATATCTATTCCAGGGAGGAAATACAGAAGATTTTTCGAGCAGCCGACGCCTTACGCCTCGGTTCGTTGCGCTATCATTCAGTAATATTTTCAGTCCCGGTTCTTCTTCGGCTTCTTTACTCGACCGGTATGAGAATCGGAGAGGCGTGCAGCCTGAAGAATTCAGATGTTGATATACAAACGGGTAAGATAACCGTCCGGAATACGAAAAACAGGCAGGAACGCCTACTGCCTATAATCCCTACGCTTCAATATGCAGTAACGCAATATCTTGATTATAGGAGAAAACTACCTGTCAAAAACATAGATAATCCCGACTCTTATTTTTTGGTGAATCTCAGGGGCGATAGGCTACATCCGAGCTGCATAGGCGCATGGTTCCATAAGATACTCAGGGATGCTGACATAAAGTACATACCCGGAATTGGACCGAGGATACACGACCTCCGACACACCTTTGCCGTGCATGCTCTTGACCGGATGGCAAAAGAGGGCCGTGATGTTTACTGCATCCTGCCGGTACTGTCCGTGGCGTTAGGGCACAAATGTGTCACCGACACCGAATATTATGTCAGAATCACCAATCAGGCATATCCAGACTTCTCCGAACTGACCACACCCATATCAGAATACGTATTCCCAACGATAAAAACAATATAGTTTATGAACAGGACAGAAACATATATAGCCAGATACATCGGAAACTTCTTTTCGGTCTATTTGTGTGCCGAGAAAGGTTGCAGTCCCCACACTGTAAGATCTTATGCCAATGCGTTGTCATCATATATTGATTTCATTGAAACGACACAACACATTCGTTCAGAACGTATCACCACGGCGTATGTCACAAAAAAACTTGTGCTTGAATACCTTTCATGGCTTGAGGACAAGAAAAATGTCTCGGTATCAACCCGCAATCAGCGGCTTGCCGCTATCCACTCGTTATGCCGATACCTGCAACGTGTTGATGTGCCTCATATTGACAGATGGCAGGATGTGCTGACCATAAAAACAAAGAAAGGTACTGCCAAGCCCATGTTGTTTCTATCAGTTGACGGAATCAGGCTGTTGCTAAACCAAATTCCAACAGACACAATCAGCCACCGACGAGATCTTGCCATGCTGGCACTGCTCTATGACACAGGGGCGAGGGTCAATGAGCTGGTACTTTTACGTCCCTGCGACCTTCACCTTGAAGAACCGGCGTATCTGGTTCTTCAAGGGAAAGGAAACAAAAACAGGGCGGTGCCTCTGCAAAAGAAGAACGTGGCACTACTGACCGAATACCTTAATGACAACCTTCTGCATCGGCCGGAAATGCAGACGGAACCATTATTTAAAAATAGAGTTGGAGGACGGCTCACATGTGCAGGGGTAACGTATATACTTATGAAATACATCCGAAAGGCTCATTCTGCCAATCCTGATTTAGTTCCTGTGAAACTGTCTCCGCATTGCCTACGTCACACAAGGGCAATGCATCTTTTGCAAGCCGGAGTGAATCTTGTATATATCAGAGATATTCTCGGACATGTCTCAATCCTGACTACTGAAATATATGCCCGTGCGGACTCCAGGCAGAAACGGGAGGCCCTGGAGAAAGCATACAGGGATGTCATCCCCGAGACTTCAGATGATGGATCGAGACCGTCTTGGGAAACAGACAGGAACCTTAAAGAATGGCTTAAAAGGCTTGGTTCCAGAAATCATTAAATAATCAATAGCGATGACGCCTTATCCTGTCAATAAGAATCGCCGGGTTGATGCTTACTCCATCACATTTTAAAGTGATGTGAAGATGGGGACCAGTAGAACGACCAGTGGAACCGGCATTCCCAATCGAATCTCCCGCTAAAACCAAGCTTCCTTCGGACACAAGACACCGGCTTAAATGATAATACTCAAAAGCATACCGACCACTACGGACTATAACATACCGGCCCCTGCTATTATCAAAACCCACCTCGGCAACCACTCCCGCGAACATTGCATATGTCGGTTCTCCGGCAACTGCTTTTAAATCCACGCCATTATGCCATCTGGATTTTTTTGTAAACGGATCTGTACGCCTCCCAAAATGGGATGTAACAATAATCTTTCTCAGTGGAGCTGACAAAATAGATCTTTTCTCTATATGTTTTGACAATGTAAGGGCTGATTTATTATCACAAGAATAACATCCAAAATCCAATGTATAACCATGAGTATAGAAGCTTTTTATATCATTACTTTGGATAACGTTATACTTTTGATAATAGGGCCAGTGTTTCGGGTGGTGCATTGTTTCAAATTTCTTGATTATCAGCACTGCACGTTCAAACAACGGCAACTCCATTATGCTTCTTTTGGTCGCGTGGGCGGGCGTTGCTGCCGCAAGGGTCAGCAACGCCACGAAGAACATCAGTAGTTTTTTCATCGGTTGATCGGGGTTAATGTTCCGGGATTTACGGGCTGGATTGTAACTCCGCCGTTATCGTCACTCTCGCTTTTTCCGTTGAACTCAAAAGTCTGTTCCCACGGTGTCGAGCCGAAATTATCTTCTAATGTGGCGATGACATTTATGTTTGCATCACTTGATAAGTAATTAAGGATATGTGCATTAACTTTAATCATAACAACATAATTTTAGGGTTAAGAAAATAGTCATATTTTATATCAGACATTTTTTAATTCTACAATATGTTTAATTTACTATTCACAAACTTCTTGGATTTGCAAAGACATGAGCAAGCCTCATTCTCTGAGCAAAGACAAGCATATCTGCACAAACTACACGCAGATGGAATGGGCATTCGACATTTGCGAGGATTGGCTGGTCTGCTAATCGCAATTGATGAACTTCTTGCCCTTAGAGAAAGTGACACATTCGAGATTCCATTGGAATATATCGTCCAAAAGACATCTGAATGGGATTCGATGACACGTCAACAACGGTGTGATATGCGCGTGGAGGTTAATTTCCATTGTCGCTTTCTTGGTGCGTCCAAGAGATGGTTGACATATTTGGGAAGACTGGATCACCGCTATTATCCTGAGGATAATATAATCAGCAAGATTTTTCCAAGAGGATACTTTCGAGTTCGACACCTTGTCTCACCGATGTATATGGAACGGCTCGTATATCTGGAAGCTCAAGAACAACAGGGGGTTCCTTCAGTGACTTTGAGACGAATCGCACAATATCAACTGACAGCCATAGAGTTGCTTGATTTACCATCTACTTCTCTTGTAACCATGAGTGAAATACAAAACGCGGCAGCTATATGGCGAGATGTTGAGGATCCAAGCAAACGAAAGAAATCCGGTACCGATAATAGTTATCGGACGTTCATTCATGTCACAACTAATTGGCTTTCACATATGGGACTACTTGCCCAGCCGGAGGAACATGATTTTCCCGAAAAAGACAAGATCATGTCATATCTCAACTGGCTTGTTGAATCCAAAGGATATTCTGTCCAGACTCATAGAAGCCGTCTGAGTATACTTCGTAATCTGATGAATTACCTTCAGGGCTCAAGCTTATTGCTTGCCGATGTTCAATCTACAGACATTGACAGTTATCTCAAAGAACGTCATTACAATGGGTGTAATCGACGCACTATTGCAGGGCTTGTATCCGTACTACGTTGCTTCTTCAGATATGCGGCTGATAGACAATGGGTGAAAGACGATTTGTGGAAAACACTTTCCGCCCCTCGGCTGTACACGATGGAGCAACTTCCGTCATATCTTCATTGGGATGACGTGAAAGTTATCTTGACTGAATCTACGCGAAATCCGACGATTCAGGGCATAAGGAATCATGCAATTTTATCGCTTTTGGCAATGTATGGCTTGAGATCCAGTGAAATCACTGAACTGAGACTCAAGGACATTGACTGGCGGAATAGCGTCATTCATCTGCGTAGGGCAAAAGGATGCAGACCGCAGATAATGCCTCTGATAGATGAGGTTGCACAGCCACTTCTGAGATATATCCTTGAAGCTCGTCCAAAGTATCCGAAGCAGGAGTTTGTGTTCCTTACTACCCGAGCTCCATTCCACGGCATATGTACATCAACAGTTTACCAAGTGGCAAGTAGATCTCTGGAAGGCAGGCAACTCAACATAAGGCATCATGGTCCTCACAGTTACCGACACAGTTACGCAACGAGACTGGTCAATGAAGGACACTCTCTTAAAGAAGTCGCAGATGTGCTCGGACATGTGAAAATCGATACTACCGCCATCTACGCCAAGGTCAATTTCTCCAGACTAAGGGAAGTGTCGGATATGGACTGGAAGGAGGTGCTTGAGTTATGATGCTCAATAGTGCCATTGACAAATATGTCGAGTATAGACGTTCATTGGGAGAGTCGTTCAAAACCAATGCGAATCTTCTGAAACAGTTCTGCAATTATCTGGGGAAAGATATGAATCTGTTAGAGATAACCGCATCCATCACATCAGATTTTTTGCAATCAGGAGGCAACGAGATTACTCGAAAGTGGTTTACGCGTCACGCTGCTCTGTCTGGCTTCTTCCGGTGGTGCATGTCACGAGGGTATGTATCAAAAATACCCTTGACTATGGATAAGCCTAAGAAACCGCAGCGAATAACACCGTATATTTACTCAGATATCGAGCTCAAGAAGTTGTTCTCAGCTGCCATGACATATCAGAAACGGCCTTCTCTCACATATCCTGAATGCGTCAAAGCAATCCTTCAGTTGACATATGTGCTGGGGTTAAGAATCTCAGAGACCATGAGCCTTCGCATGAAAGATGTGGATCTGGCAAACTGTTGTATCACAATCCATGAATCCAAATTTTACACGTCAAGAACTGTCACTTTCAACGAGGAAGTAAAGAAACTGATTGAAAAGTTCTTTTCATGGAGAAAGGACAACTGCAAGATCTCTGATGAAGACACATCTCTATGGATTATGTGTAACGGCTCGTCAATGAGACTGAACTGCATAAACGGCATCTTCAAAAAGATACGTATAGAAGCAGGAATCAGCCGAAACGACAACACAAGGTATCAGCCACGTATCCACGATCTGCGCCATACGTTCGCTGTGAACCGATTAAGAAAGTGGTACCAAGATGGTAAGGATGTTCAGACTCTTTTGCCTGTGTTATCTACCTATCTGGGCCATAAACAAGTGAGTTACACAACTGTGTATCTTAACATGACTACCGGACTGCTCTCAGATGCGGCCAATCTATTCTTTGAATATGCAAACCCCAAAACAAATCAACATGAATGAAAAAACCATATATCTCAGTTATTGGGTGCGGCGTTATCTCACCGACTATATGCTGGCTGCCAAGAATCTGTCGCGTAATACGGTACGTAGCTACCGCGATACCTTCAGACTTCTTGTTGGCTACCTTCGAGATGTCTGTAATAAAAATCCAGACAAGCTCCACCTTCAGGAACTGACAATCAATGTCGTGTCAGACTTTCTTGACAATCAGCAGGAAACCCGTAACGTCTCAGTGGCTACTCGAAACCAAAGACTTGCCGCATTACAGGCCTTCGCAAAGTATGTATCCATGAACTCTCCGGAGCATATGGAATGGAGCCGAAACATACGCAATATCCCTAAGAAGAAAGCCCCTAAGAGAATGATAACGTATCTTGAAAAGTCTGAGATGGATGCTTTGCTATCTCTGCCCGACCAGAGATCCGCTCAGGGCAGACGCGACTACGCTCTTTTGATCTTCCTATACAATACAGGAGCGAGAGCCGAAGAAGCATCCGACCTGAACGTATCATCCGTGACGCTTGCCAAAAGCAAAAGTGAATCAACAATCCCCTTGGTAACCATTGTTGGGAAAGGAAACAAGACTCGCAGATGCCCCCTTTGGGACAATGTCTGTGCAATCCTTAAGACAATAATCAATGACAGAAAGCCAGATGAACCACTCTTCTTAAACCGCTACGGCCAACGTATAACCCGATTTGGAATATACGAAATGGTGAGTCGGTATGCTCAAAAACTGGAACTACAGTTCCCTTCCGTAAGGGACAAGAGAGTTAGCCCACATACGATCCGGCATACCACCGCAACACATCTTCTGCAAGCAGGAGTGGATATAAATACGATCCGTGCTTGGCTCGGACACGTATCTATAAACACAACGAACATCTATGCTGAAGTAAATTTGGAGATGAAAGCTAAAGCTCTCATGACCTGTGCTATCGATAGTTCCAATGGGAAGAAAATCTCATGGAAAACCGATGAAAATCTTCTCTCTTACTTGGATAGCCTATGATGAATCTCTGCCAGTGCCTCCAAAATAATGTTGTGAACAGCAAACTTACATGTCTGATTTACTCATCGTTGGAGGCACTGTTAAACATAAATGTCATCGCCACATTAGAAGATGTATGTTGTCCATTACATAAATCTTCTACGACCACGAGGAATTTGTGTGCGTCGGAAGATTTGGCAGTGTAGTTCAGTCGGAATGTTTTGCTTTCGAGCAGAACACGGTCGTTGTTAACCAGCACCGGACCGTCAACGAGTTTGAGCGTTCCCTCGCCGTCATACTGGAAATAGCGGATTGTGTAGAGGGTGTTGGTGTAGTTACCTTCCGGTTTGATCTCAAAGCGCAGCTCCACGGTCTGCCCCTTGACTATCTTTTCAGCGTAAGGCATTACCTCCACTGTGAAGGGGTAAGACTGTTGCACATCGAGATCGTCAGTGCATGACGAGAGAGTGAACACGAGGGCAAAGAGTGTTGCCCAGAACCCGAAGAACCGGGCGGGAGTAAGGCGCATCGCGCCAATCTTATTGAGAATTGTAGTCATAATTTTTCAGAGTTTTAATTTTGATTTTGTTGATTTTGCTTTTTTCGGAGTGAGCGACATAAGGTAGTCGTTCAGATCCTTGTGTTGAGGATAGAGTGAGGATTTATCCGCCACCTTGTCGCCAAACTCACGTTGTAGTCTGGCGAGTGCTGCACGTCCGGCAACATCATTGTCGAGATAGCATAGCACAAGCGGATAGTGTTGCAGATAAGGTATTGCCTTGTTGAGATTTGACACGGAGTTGAGTACCACGCTGTCGTTACCGTCATTATAGCCAAGTCTTTCCGCCGAAAGAAAGTCTATGAAGCCTTCAAACACGTTGCACCGTGGGTTGCCGTTGGCGATATGCGTGATGTTTTTCGGCGGATATGCTCCCTTGAAAAACGGGTTGCGCAATTCATATCCGTGAGCATTGTTCTCAAAGCCGACGGCATAATACCGTTTGCCATGAAGCGTGTAGTCAACCTGTACGCAGTATCGTTGGGCGATGTCACGGGGTATGCCACGGTCAGCGAGGTAGTTCAGCAGTATCGGCGACTCCAGACGTGATATTTCGACATTCTCAAATGTCGGTTCCTCAACGAATGGCACGGGTTTATAAGGCTTCTCGACCGGCAACTGCATCTTTTGAGCGATGAACTCCGCCCGTCTGATGAAGTCAGTTTCGCCTGTCAGTTCTCCGGCAAGAGTGAATATGTCGCCACCTGCTCCGCTTCCGAAGTCGAACCATAGATTTTTACGCGGGTTGACATGGAACGACGGCTTACGCTCATTGCGGTATGGAGAGTAGAACCACAGTCCTTTGCTGTCGCGTCCTGTCGGCTGATAGCCGAGGTGGTTGAGAAAATCCACCAACGGGATTTGTCTGATAGCGTCGATGTTCATAGGCGCATACCACGTTTGCGTTGCGGTCGTTCCTGTTTTCTTCCCGGATCGTTTGCCGTGACATGATACATTTTCACATCACGAACCTTTTTCATTTCCGAGGCGATGAACAGGTTTAGTTCCGATTTATTGGCACTGCCGATTATCTCATAGGCGAGGTCATATATGCCGCCATACATTTTTTCGGGTTGTGCCTTATCGTACCAACCGTTGGCATCGGTATCCACAACGATATTGCCATTTGCCGAATATGGCGACTCGTAGGTCAGAAGATTATTGTTCCGGTTTATCGGCTCAAATCCCATAGCCTTCATAAATTCTTCAAGAGGAAGATTTTTTATGTCGAGGTCAATCACTGTCATTCCCATAGGCTCATTCGATTATGAATTTGACACCGACACCATACTGAGTATGGAAATGGCCCGTGGAGTTGCCGAACACAAAACGCTCTTTCACGTTGGCAGTCAAGGCAATTTTATCGGAGAGGTAAAAGTCTGCCTGAATGGTCAGTGCGCCGCCATATATGAAGGCATCGCCGTTATGGAGCGTGGATCCGTCGGACAGTACCGACTTACCCCAGTTTACCGTTTCATATCCGCCGATGGCCGACACGCCGCCATAGAGGTGGAAGGTTTGCGAGTAGTCGCTCAGCAGATGCAGGTTGTAGCCGACCTCGCCAGTGAACTCCGCCACAGGGATACGCCCTTTTTCGCCGTATGGCTTGTAGGTCTGGAGATACTCGCCGCCGAAAGTCCATGTGTTGGCGTTGCCTTTGAACACGGAGTAATATACTCCGAAAGAATAGCCGCAGTTGCGGGAGTTGCCGGTATAAAAACCGTCCACCATATTCGCCTTTATTTCCACGGCTGACATTCCGGGGAGGCATCGCTGGGCCATTGCCTGCCCCGTGAAAAGGGCAAGCATGGCAGCGAAAATCATTATCGCTTTTCTCATCGGTTACTGTATGCTTAATTCGTCAATTACGTTGGCTCTCACAATATCATCGTTCTCCACGACAAAAGACTGATGGCGGCCACCTTCCTTTTCGGCGACCTCGATAACGAGCTGCTTATCATCGGGGATTGTGAATTTTTCCAGAGCAAACACGGTTCTTTCAGTGGATTTGCCGTGTACGACAGTCACATAGTTCTGGGCACGGAGCGGTTCAAGCACCTGCTCCTGCATGGCGGTTCGCTTGATAACTTTCTTATCCATAATCTTGAACGACACAAAATCAATGTCGAAAGTGATGTTTGATGTATTCTTCAGTTCGGTGTGGAAATAGAGCAAACCATTATTGGTGTAGATTGATTTGAGAAGGAATTGCACTCCGAAACGCTTGCTGCCGATATGCTTGATTTCTCGTTTGTTCTGCTTGTAGATAGATTTCATAATCAGCTTCACGAGCATCGGCGACTCCTGACAGAGTTTTTCCAGATAGATCTCCTGTGCGTTGTTGGGACGATTGACTGCCTCGCCGTCATGGAGAAAGTCGGTCATCTCGATGTTGAGCAACAGCGGCTCTTTGGCGAATTTCACGTTGAAGCTGTAATATGACCCATCTTCGGTTATTACCGAGAGGTTTGTTTCAGTCTTGAACGACTTGAAAGCCGATTTGACACGCAGCACATTTTTCGCACCGTCGGCAAGTCCGGCGACGAGGTTCTCATTGCCGAGGTCAACATAGACAACCTCCGAGGGGAAGATGATGTGTGTCGTCTTTTCATACGCGACTTCCAGTGCGTGAGGGGGTATCATTCGGTCAAAGCCGACTTTACGGGTTAGACCGTCAAACTTGTCGCCGTCGGTGTAGTTCGCACCGTACACATTCATGTCGTGTTCGGCAACTTCGGTGGTCTGGTCTTCGGTTGAAGACACGTTAACTTTGGTGTTTTTGGCAAAAGCCGGGGTTGCCATGCCTATCACAGCAATGGCTGAAAGAATAAATGTTTTCAATTTCATTATACTTGGAAATTTTTAGTGGTTTTGAATTTAGTTTTGTTCCGGCTGGTGCAGCATGACCTTATAGCCGGCTTTGAGGTGTACTTTTACCTCGCGGACTTTCTTTGTGAGATATGAGCTGACGCCGTTGAGTATGCCACGACCCGCATCTGACACTATCTGCGCTCCCGCATTGGTGGAGATGTTGATTGAACTGCCGACAGTGCTGCCCATGTTTGCTCCAATCTCTTTCAGTGCGTCAGACTCCATTGAGTTGGGTATGTTGATACCCTCCTGACCGTCGGAGTCGAATACCTGCAACTCCACCTCATACACGGAGCCTTCCGACTCGACCGATGAAATCTCAATCTCCAGCCTCTCGCCCTGCAATCGGCTTTCGCCCATTATGATTGTATTGCGTGGCACAAGTCTGTTCCCGACCCACATCGGCTCAGTAAGCCTCAGTCTGACGGGCTGACCGTTGGCGATAGTTTGGTCGTTGGCGACCACTGCGGAAATGGTGTTCTTGCTTGATGTCTTTTGTACTCCGACCGAGGTGTTGAACCCACGGTTGGAAGATGATCCGAGCGATGAAACGACATTGCGGCTGACCTGTGCAACGGGCAGGACATTGCGTTTGCCTTTTTCTTCCTCCTGCGGCTGTGTAGGCTGGTAATTGCCACCGTTGCCATTGCCCATATATTGGGCGGCAAGCTGATAGGAGCGCTCAAGCAACTCCATCTCATCGGGAGATTTGTGGTTGTAGTCCGGCATCGCCTGTTGCATTTCCAGTTCTGCGATACGTTCCTGCAACTCGGCAACCTGCTGTGCCTCGCCTGACGGCTCCGAGATATAAAAGTCTTGTAATGAAGCCTGAGCCTGCTGGTATGCGTCAGCCGATGACTGGATAGCGTCCGGCATATCGGTTGTTGACTGAGTGGCAACCGTATCAAGCGTTGCCGATATGCTTTCGAGCTGGGCCTGCCGGGTTTCCTTCTCCTTATTCTGCGCAGCCTGCTGGTAAGCGGCAATCTTACTGTCCGGAATACCGTCGGTTGTTCCGTCGGGTAGTTCGGTGTTGGCTTTGCCTGCCACCGCTTCATCATCTCCGCTTGGAGCGAATATCAGCCAGATGCACACGAGGCATGACAGGCACAACACGGTATAGACTGCAATCTTCTTTACCCGTTCCCGGTCAGCCGGAGTCTTGGGCGTGAGCCGGTTCCTGAGTTCGTCAATCAGTTTCATGGGCAGCGGAGTCTAATGGTTCGACATTTATTTCCGATGTCATTTCCTCATAAGCCTTGATTTTAATGTCCATGAGTTTCTCATCGGAAATAGTCCTCAGTCCCTTCTGTATGGGGATTGCCTCGATATGCTCAATCTCTAAGGATTGGCGGGCATGACCCGTCCCCATCTTGTAACAGGCATTGCCGAACACGAAGAAAGCGGCGAGTATGAAAGCCGACAGGAGTATTGTCACGACCATCAGCCTCTGGTTACGGGGCAGGTCATCGCACGCCTTCCTGATTTTGGCGACAAGTCGCCCCTTCGGTGTGTGCCATACCTTATTATATAAGGGCGACACGAGGTTTCTGATTTTTAGTTTCATTGAGATAAAGTACGTTTGGTGGTTATCAAATCTTTGTTTTCGAGTATCGTCAGCCCCTCGATCATGAAGCCGTTGGGATTGTCGTCCGAGCGGCCGGTGTTGACAAGGCGGCAATCCGTGACAAGCGACCTTTCCGTCACGTTGCTCTGGCGGATAATCATCTGCCGGGCGTAAGTCCTTATATTGTAGGGATAGTCGTTGAAATTGCAGACTATGCTGTCAACCTGAAGCACCTGAGATATATTACCAGCGATTATGCGGTTGTAGTAGCCTTTCTCCACATAGTCGGAGTAATAGTTGTAGGCACTTTTGTCAGCCAGTGACATGGCGCGGTTGATGTTGTGCTCAATCGCCGACTTGTCGGGCGACAGCGTGAAGAACAGTTCGTGAAAGCGTCGGACGTGTTCACGCGCCTCTGCTGGGCGGTTCTGTTCCATGTCCTGTGATAAGGCGAGCATCAGGCTCTTTCCGTTGTCAAGGACATAGATTTTCTCCCTCTGTTTTTCGGCAAACCGTAAGGACATCATAACCGAGGCTACCGCGACCAGAGCGCAGAGCGATATGACGATTATACCGAACAGTCGGATTTGCCTGAAGGATGTTTCGATGTTTTTTAATGACTTAAATTCCATAATTTTAATTAGTGAATGTTTTTATAAGAATTGGAGTATGTGGCGTATCACATCCACCGTCCAGCCGTTGCCGAGCATTTTATATATCTGCGGTTCGCTGCACACCCATTCATACCAGTCCGGGATTGTCTGAAGCCGGCAGCACTCTTTTGGAGTAAGCCGCCTCAGCACTATGTCGTCGCCGTTGACAATCAGGCATGCCGCTGAGTTGCTCGACGTGGCAAGCAGACAAGGCGCCTTTCCTGACAATACGGGCCTGAACCCTCCGCCAAACTGTGGCGACACGATGGCGCCGGAGATTATCACGGTGGAATCGGTTTTCAACGCGCAGTCCCTTATTGCCTTGCTGCCTTGTACGGCGGACAGCGGAAACCGCTCTATGTCAGGGGATGGACGGATAGTGTGGCTGGAAATCCAGTTCTCAGGACAGAAACAGGAGGCTGGCGTCGTTGCGTAAGTTTCGCAGAAATCATCATCGCGGAACAGATCCATGAAACTCTCTTCCGGTCTGAAATCCTGACTTTCTGATTCATAGGCTATCTGCCTTTCCAGCTTATCTATGTCTTTCCTCGAAAGGAAAAACCGTGCATCAGCCTCATCATCGAGAATATCCCGCAGATACACACCCTTGTCTTCGGGCTGGGGAACAGCCGTCCGTACAGTTTCTCCAAAGAGATGTGGAGTTGACAAGGTAAGTATGTTCGTCCAGTAAAGCCGGAGCCGGTTCTGAGCGGACACAAGCGATGAATTTATCGCCACAGGCTGCAATCCCAGATGGCTGCTTATGACATTTTCATATTCGGCACGCATCCTTACATTTTCCAGAAGGAATTTCACATCAGGGTTATATGCCATGATCTCGTTGAGTATGCGGACGTATTCAAAGAATAGCACGCTTCGCGGGTCTTTGAAATTCATCTGCTTGCCGGCGAAACTGAACCCCTGACACGGAGAACCGCCTATAAGAAGGTCTATGCGGGGCAAATCCGCCGCCGAGATATTGACTACATTTCCCAGTTGTATGGTGTCGGGGAAATTGTGTGCGGTCTGGCGTATGGCAGCCTTGTCAATCTCGGACGCAAAATATTGTTTGACCTTTATTCCGGCTTCCCGCAGGGCGATCGCTCCGCACGACATGCCGTCGAAAAGCGACAGCACTGTCAGGCCGTCGTTGTCCATAGACTTGGATATGCGGCTATTTGAGCAATTTGCCTGCCCGTCCGACGATATTGCCGGCGACACCTCCGGCTATGCTTCCGCCTATTCTGCCTCCGGTCATGGCGGTGCTGTTGATTGAGCGACCGTAACTGCCCATGCCACCTGCCTGAATGATCCAACCGGCGACCGTAGGTATTGTGAAATAGCCGATTATGCCGATAATCATGAAGACGATGTAACAAGTGTTTGAACCATCTAAGTCCGCATTGGGATTGTTCGTCAGTTCAGAAATGTCGTTCTGGAGCATCAGCACCTGTATCTTGGCGAGTATCGTGCTGAACAGGTCGGCGACCGGTAGCCACAGGTATGTCTGAATGTATCGGCATATCCATTGGACGAGTGTATTCTGAAAGCCATCCCAGACGGAGAGCGCAAATGATATGGGACCGAGTATCGCCAGCACAATCAGGAAGAAAGTCCTTATCGTGTCTATCGTCAGCGAGGCAGCCTGAAAGAGCATCTCCAACAGTTCACGGAAGAAATTGGAAATCGCTTTCTTCATCTTGTACATTCCTCGCTCGATATACATTCCGGCGGCTGTGCCGACCTCAGTAATGCCCAGTTCATCAATCTGCCTGTCAAACTCGGCATCATCGACGAGGTAGGCGGTTGACGGGTCACGCATCATCTGTTCATATTCCAGCCTGTCCTTTTCCTCGCGGTATTTCTGCATATCGAGCGTCTGCCCTTCAAGCATACTTGCCGAGCCCTGTACTATCGGCGACATCACTGAGTTGATTGTGCCGAGCACGACCGTCGGAAAGAACATGATGCAGAAGCCTATCACAAAAGGACGGAGCAACGGGAATACCTCAATAGGTTCGGCTCTTGCCAGTGACTGCCAGATACGGTAGGCAACGTAGAACAACGCGCCGAGTCCGGCAATGCCCTGTGCGACTCCCGTCATGTCCTCGCACAAAGGCATCATCTCATCGTAGAGCGACCGGAGTATAGTGTGGAGGTTTGAAAAATCAATGGAGCAAAACATAGGCATCACCAGTATTTTTCAGAACCGTCGCCGTACAGGTTGATTACCCTCTGCGTATCAGCCTTTTTCTTCGCACGGAGATAGGACACCGAAATGTTCTTGTTTGTATAATAGGCGGTCAGGCTTTTAAGCCGTTTCATCTCGTTGTAGCAATCATCTACGACATCCATTCTGTCCTTGTCGGTCATGGAGAGTGTCGTGATGTTCACGACCTGTTTGAGGTCGTTGAGCACGCCGGTTGCATCTTCGAGTATCCTCGTGTAGCCGGAGGCTATTGCCGACAGTTCCGCCGATGTGTAGTTCGGGTCGGTCAGCATCTTCTTGTAGTTGTTCACATAGTAGCCGGATATGTCGCCGAGCATCAGAACTGTCTGCTGCACCTTGCGGGCATCGCGGACGAGGTTGTTGACCGCTTGCAGTGCATCATAATATTTCTTCGCCTGCTGGTAGATCTTCACGGTTTCCTGAAAATTCGACACCATATTTTTTGCGGTGGTTGACTCCTGCACCAGCGACTTTGACGAGTTGACTATGCTTTGGGCAATGTTGGACGGATCTATGACCGTCCATTGGGCTTTCGCCCTGCCGGTTCCGAGGAACAGGCATAGGGCGATAAGCGGAATTATAATTTTTATTTGTTTCATCTATAACTTTGGATTAGTGAGTTATCTGATTTTGTGAGCCATGCCCACGATTAGTTTTGCGGTAAATATCAGTAGTCTGAGAACTATCATCAGGAGGCCCGCGAGGGCAATGACAATCCCTGACGCAACATTTGCCGCGACTCTTGAAAATTTCATACATAATCTGATTTGTGGTTGTTAATGGTCGCGTCTTTCAGACGCTAATTGCCGGATAGCCATCTCAATATCACCGCCAAGTTGGGCGGCGCGGTTGAGCACATGAATTTTCTCCGTTTCTTCGGTGGTGTAGCAGAGATATTCCTCCGGCGACACCTCAGTGGCATACACGGCTGATTGTGTTCCGCCAAGTCCAATCCATACCTCTTTGTAAAGTCGGTTCGGGTTATTCGCCATGTTGATACTGAGTATCTGCGCTTTCTCTTTGTCGGTCAAGCCGAGCAACTCCTGTATCTGGTCGAAGCGGTTCATGTACTTGCGCTGGTCGAGAAGTATCTTGCAGTCGGAGTTGTTGATGATTGTTTCCTTGACAATCGGCGACGAAATTATGTCGTCAACCTCCTGTGTCACAACCACAGCCTCGCCGAAATACTTACGGACGGTCTTGAACATATAGCGCATATACTCAGCCATGTTAGCCGTTGACAACGCTTTCCACGCTTCCTCGCAGATTAGCATCTTGCGGACACCTTTCAAGCGGCGCATCTTGTTGATGAAGGCTTCCATTATGATGATTGTCACAATGGGGAACAATTCCTTGTTATCTTTCACGGCGTCAATCTCGAATACAACAAACCTCTTGTTTAGCAGGTCAATGTTCTCCTTTGAGTTGAGCAGGAAGTCAAAGCGTCCGCCGTGGTAATACTGGCGTAGGGTCGTCAGGAAATTGTCAATATCGAAATCTTGTTTGTAAATCGGGATAAGACGGTTCGCCATTTCCGCTCGGTAATCATCGCGCATGAACTCGTAGAAGGAGTTGAAGCAGGGAACGATGTTCCGGTCAGTTTTCATCTTGTCAAGGAACATGGAGAGTGCCGAGCCAAGTTCGCCGCTTTCGGTTTTGCTTATGCGGTCGTCCTCCGACTTCCACAGCGTCAGTAGCAGTGTCTTGATGCTGTCCTTTTTCTCCACGTCGAACACCCCGTCATCAGTGAAAAACGGATTGAATGAAATCGGTTTTTCCTCGGTGTAGGTGTAATATATGCCGTCCTCGCCGTGGGTTCGGTTGTGGATCAGGTTGCACAGCCTTCGTATGAATTGCCGGTGTCAATCAGAAGCACATGGGCTCCTTGCTCGTAATATTGGCGCACCAAGTGGTTAGTGAAGAATGACTTTCCGCTACCCGACGGGCCAAGTATGAACTTGTTTCGGTTGGTAGTTATGCCACGCTTCATCGGTTCATCGGAAATATCCAAGTGGACAGGCTTTCCCGTAAGACGGTCAACCATCTTTATGCCGAATGGAGAGAGGCTACTGCGGTAGTTGGTTTCGGCAGTGAAGAAGCACACGGCAGGCTCAATAAAGGTGTAAAAACTTTCCTCGGCTGGAAAATCAGCCTCGTTGCCGGGCATCGCCGCCCAGAACAGTGTCGGGCAGTCGATAGTGTTGTGCCTCGGCATACAACCCATTGTCGCCAACTGTCCGCCGACATCGTTCTTGATCCTTCGCAGTTCTTCGGCATCATCGCTCCACGCCATGATGTTGCAGTGGCAGCGCACCGAGGTCAGACTGTAAGAATGTGCCTCGTTGAGATAGCGGTCAATCCACTCCTTGTTGATAGCGTTGCTACGGCTGTACTTTGACAGAGAGTTCATGTTGCGTGCCGTTTTCTCAAAACGGGCAAGGTTCTCATCGTGGTCGTCAATCAGCACATACTGGTTGTAGATGTGGTTGCACGGCAGAAGCAATCCGACGGGAGAGGCAAAACTCAACCTACAATCCGAGCGGTCAGTTGACAGACGCTCATATCGGTTGTCGGTGCTGACTTTGCCGGGCAGGTCGTCGGTGTCGGAAAGGGTGTGCAGACATAGCATCTTGTCGCCGATGCGCATCTCCTTTGCCGACAGGTCAATATCTTCAAGGCAGTTGACATCGCCCATAGATAGCGACATATACCTTTCGATTATGCCGGAGGTCGTTTCAGTGCCGACAATCTCATCGTCGGACAATCGGCGCAGCTTGATATAGCCGGTGTCGTTGATTATGCGCTCGAACTGTTCAACTGACTCCATGAATTTAACAACCATCTCATGATTGAGTTCCTTCGGAGTGATACGTCCTCGGCAGAGGGTTGAGAAATTGCTCTGCTGGCGCATACGCTCCTTTGTCGTCTTTGTCAGGAACAGGTAGCACTTGTGAGCCAAGTACGGACGCTCATTGAAATGGCGTTCAAACGAGCGGTCAAGAAAACTCAAATCGTCTTTTTGTAACTCCGGCTTATAGTTCTCAGCCATAAACCAGTCCTGCTTATGTACCACGGAGAAGTGCGGTAGCACCTTTATCGCCTTGCACCATGCGGCGTGCATGGCCTCATACTCCTGACTTGTGACCGTAAACAGTTCCGGGAGGCCCACCTCAAAGGCCACGGTTATATCCGCGTCCTTTGAGATGATGCAACCGTGTTCAACCGCCAACAACGGCAGTTTGCTTTCGAGGGTCGTTGCTTTAAGTGTATTCCTCATTTTCTTCCTTTAATTAAGCGGGTTATGCGCAGACGGTTGATTATGTATCGCGGATGATACTTTGACGCCGACAGTTTCATCAGTCCATGTTCGCCATACTTGGCGTTGAGATGAAATGTGAGCCAGACAAGGATTGATGTGGCGATGACACCGAAGCCTATGCATAACCATTGCGATATTCCGACGATATACATGATGACGAACACCACGAACATTGCAAGCAATCCGCCGGCGAAGATGAACAGATACTGGGCTTTCAATCCTTTGTACTCAACCGAGCGTCCGATACCCTTATTTATCTGATACTCGGACATTAGAGGAAGAATGAACGGAGAATGGTGGCGGCAACGATAAGGAAGATGCAAGCACCGAACCACGACGCGGCGGTCTTGCTGGTGTCGGGGTCGCCGCTCGACCACTTGGAGTAAACCTTGATGCCGCCGATAAGTCCGACCACCGCGCCGATGGCATACACCAGTTTGGTGCCGGGGTCGAAATACGAACTTACCATTGATGTGGCTTCGTTGATACCTGCCATGCCGTTTCCGGCAGCGAATGAGTTAGTTACTGTGGCTGCAATAAGCAGCAGAGTGAAAAGTTTTCTTTTAATCATGTTTTTGTTTCAGTTTTTGAAGCATAGGACAGCCCCAACCGCTCCGATTGGAGCAGCCCACACTTCGGGTTAAAAATTGGGTTGGATTTTGTCTTTGCAGACTTGGATTAGTGGTTGCCGACTATTTTTTCAGGAGGTCGGCGGGATTGAAATCGTCAATGTTCTTGGCGATCTCGATGGTTGTTTTCCGGCGTGTTATACTTACCGGCTTTTCGCCTGTCTTGTCGGCTATGTCCAGACGGCAGCTTTCCCTGCAACACCTCATCACGTTTTGCAGAATGTCCGCATCATCGGAAAAATGCTCCATGAAATTGGTGTCGGTCAGTGTTATCAGCACCCGTCCGGCTTTCGCCTTTTCTTCGGGAGTGGCGGCAGGGTTGGCGGCTGTTTCCATTGATTTCTCAATGTCGTCCAGTGTCGCGCCGCTTGCCGACGGAGGCGAAACGGTTTCAGGCTCAACGTCCTCTATCCGGACATCGGTAAAGGCGGCTTTCTCCTGTTCGCGTGTCATGCGGTTGTCCTTTGCCGGATTGTCAACGGCCTCGGCGTCGCGGGCAATTTCCTCTTGAGTGGGAGCGTCATCGGTGTTGGCAAACTCCACATCTTTGAGCCTGACATCGCCCTCAATGCGGTCGAGCAGCTGGATCACCCGGTCAAACCGCTGTTCAATTTCCTCAAACCGCTCGTCAAATTCCTCTATGCGGAATTTGCTCTTGCCAACGGTAGCCTGCGGTGTCGGGGGCTCTTTCGCTGTTTCAGCCTCGGTTGGTTGCGGTTGCTCAGGCGGCTTTGCCTGCGGTGGACTGGCTTTCTGATTATTGTCGCGCATCAGATAGAGAAGGAAGCCGACATTTGTCAGTGCAACGGTTCCCAGCAAAAAGATTGATACTCCTGTCATAGAGCCACCGTCTTTTCGCCCTCGAAGGACAGTTCGTTGATTACATCTCGGTTTTCCACCAGATGATTGATAAGGATATTGGTGACGTATGCCCCGATTGTCAGCCCCTCCACATCGTAGAGGGCAATCAGTTTGGACAGTTTGTTAACCAGTTCACGGGGAACGAATATCCCCTTGCGTGCGCCGACATTGGAAGGTGTGAGGTACTCATCGGCATACGCCTTTACCTTCTCTTTATCCGGGGTAAAAGTCGGCTCCACCCCGCAGACCTTGTTGCAAGTGCGAAGGTCACAGAATTTTGTTTTCTCCATATTTTCTCAGTTAGAATTTTGACGGGCATTTTTCGGCTATGCCCTGAATTAGCGGATAACATTGCTTGAAGTGTTCCGTAAGGACTGCATCGACATAAGCAGCCATGTTGAGTCTTACACCGAACATTGAGAATATATCCTTTATCATTTCCCGGTAATCCTCTCGCACGACTATCGGGTTGCCGTTACGATTGACCTGACCGAATGACACATTGCCGATGTAAGTCTTGACATAGTTGCCTTCTTCCTCGGTCATGTTCATTTCCGATACTTTCTTCAGAAGAAAATCGGAAGACTCTCCGATGCGTCTTTTGCGCCTTGTTTCAACCGGCTCTTTCTGTTTAGGCTTTTTCTCCGGTGCCGTAGCAGCGGCTGGTGCTACATCGGATGCCGTGTGATAAGTCGGAACGGCTGACTCCCGGACGGATTGGATAAAGCTGTCCGCATCAAAGTCGGTTACTTGTTTTCTTGCCATAACCTATACTTTTATGATATTACGGATTTCGGATACCAGTTCTTCAAGGTTCGAGCCTTTCAGCAGACGCTTGTCAGGCGGCAGCATGGTTGAGCGGAATAATCCGACATTTCCGGTTTCACGCCCGTCTTTCTCAAACTTGTTGCTTTTTACAAGTACGGTGTCGAGTGAGTCAAGTCCCATCTTCTCAATGTAGTCGTCAATAATCTCACATAAACGGGATTTCTCGCGGGTGTTGATTTTGTTCCAGACGAGGTGCATCTCCTTTACATTCGTCACTTGAGTAGTCATCATTTTGTTCTTCACATTGTTGGCGAATGAAATGGAACTTGCCATTTCTCCGGTTTCTGTCGTGATCGGAACAAACAGATAATCCATGTTTGCAATTAGATTCACGATGTCGTGGTCGTTGATTGTTCCGGTAATGTCGAAGAAGATGACCTGCGGTGTGTTCCCGGCTTTCAGGAAATTGTCTGTCACCGCTATTGCATCAGCTGGAGAGGTCAGCAAAATTTCATAAGGCTTTTGCTTGAACTGAGAGTAGAATTTGTGGCACACTCTTTTCAGATACGGGTTCTCCTTTGTAACCATAAGGTCATGTTCGCGGTAAACATTCAGCGAGTGTTGGGTGCTGTCACAGTCCACCGCCGCGACTTCGATGCCCTCAACGTAGTACAGGTAACTCGCTACGAGAGCAGTCAGAGTCGACTTGCCAACGCCACCTTTCTGAGTGGCGAAGGCGACATAAATTGGGTCGCTCATAATAAAATGGGGATTTGAGTTATTGAATAGTGCGGTGCAGTTTCACCATACGCCCGGCTTGATAACCATGTCCGGGTCTGAAAACTCCGTGATTGGAGTATGTATATTCGTACACAGGTAGATAAATACGTTCATATCCATACACATACACATTTATGTACGTATGTTTCTATCTATGTATCGCCATACCTACAAATGTATCTCCGTATGTACGTATGTATATATGTATATACAGATGTAAGTATGTAGATGCAGAGGTATAGATGTATATATGTGGATACGAATGTATGAATATATGAATGTCTGTATCTATGTAGATTTCATCATTCGGTATCGGCATTGGTATCTCAGCCTCTGTGCAAGTAAAACGATGATAGTACGCAAAAAGATTATTGATTACCAGCGATTTCCCACGGTTACACACCGATTACCCAATATTACCCAACTTTTGTTTTTTGAAAATCCGAAATGGCTTTTACGATTGTTATAGAGTCAAGGAAATGCAAAGGCGTACACACCTGATGCGACATCGTACCGCAACCATATATAGTAGGTGCTGACGATTAAAAAAGCGCCATTCATGTGGAGTAGTACACTATTAGTACACCTTTTCCTATAATATCCCACACATATCATTCCGATTATCAGTTCAGGATGTTCAAACGAACATTGCAAGGTATGTTTTACGCAGCACAAAATTGAATTTGCTGCATAAAACCCTTGCCATGTGCATGGAGCCAGCGGTTACTCCAAAGTCATAACCGCCAAGATAAAAACCTGCGGTTGGCAGTTTCCAACCACCACTAATTCCATCTTATTTATGAAACAAAACTTTAAGAAAGCCGGGCGTCACCCCAAGATTGACGCCACGGTGTTCCGCTGCTCGGTCAATTTCTCTGCGGCGGAGAAAGCCCGTTTGCTTGATATGCACGAGCAATCGGGAGTGGAATCATTGTCTGCGTTTATCAAAATGCAGTTGTTCGGCAAGCCATTCAAGGTGTTTATCGTTGATGAGAACACACGGATTTTCATTGACAAGCTATCGGCGTTCAATTCCCATTACCGCACTATCGGAGTAGAATATGACACCATGGTAAAGACACTCCGTGAGAATTTCACTGAAAAGAAAGCGATGGCTGCTCTCTACAAACTGGAGAAGATTACCATCGAGCTTGTGAAACTGAACCGTGAGATTGTCGCTCTCGCAAATAAATTCGACGAGCGATGGTTGCAAAAATCTCTTTAGGCAACTCCCTTTACGGAGCTTTGGTTTACAACGGCGAAAAGATAAACAAGGAGAAAGGCAGGTTGCTCGACACCAACAAAATCTTCAACGACGGAACAGGGACTGTCAACATACACCGTGCGTTTGAGGATTTCAAGCGGTGGATGCCTGCCAATTCCAAAGCCGAAAAGACGATGATGCACATATCGCTCAATCCGCACCCTGATGACCGGCTTTCTGATGTTGACTTTGCCCAACTTGCCCACGAGTATATGGAAAAGATGGGGTTCGGCGATATGCCTTATCTTGTATTCAAACACGAGGACATAGACCGCCACCATATCCATATCGTGGCTCTGAGAGTAAGACCTGACGGCACCTGCATATCCGACCGCAACAACTTTTACAAGAGCAAGGATATATGCCGTGAGCTTGAAAAGAAGTATGGACTGAAACCGGCGGAGCGTCAGAAAATCACAGCGGATATGCCTATAAAAAAGATTGATCCTAACGGCGACATAAAGCGACAGGTCGCCAATACGGTCAAAATGGTGGGTATGCGTTGGAAATTCCAGAGCATGGGAGAATATAATGCCATACTCGGACTATATAATGTGAGGTGTGAGCAGACTGACGGCAGAGTCAACGGACGCGAATATCACGGACTTGTCTATTTTGCCACTGATGACAACGGCAACACAATCGCCACTCCATTCAAGGCTTCACGCCTCGGCAAGTTCGCCAGCCGCACTGCCATTGACAACCGGTTTGAACGTGCAAAAGACAAGATTGACATCAAGCCGACCAAGAGAATGGTTGCCGAGGCTATGGCTTCCGCCTCCGGCAAAGATGATTTCATCGCAGGACTGAAGGAGAGGAATATCGACCTTGTTCTCCGCTACACTGAGGACGGACGGATTTATGGAGCGACGTTCATAGACCACAATACTATGACGGTTCTCAACGGTTCCCGCATCGGCAAGGAGTTCTCCGCAAACGCCCTGCAAAGGTGGTTCGACAATCCGGAACAGAAGCCTGTGCAGAATATGTCGGATATTACCGCACCCGATAGAGATACGGATGCACGCAATGACGGGCAAGCATCAGATGACACTGCCCAGTCCGCAAGTCAGCAGAATAAGCAGAGTGGTCGCAACAACGACTATGACGATATTCCCTCATTGCCCGAACTTGACTTGTTCCATGTCGGCCCCGGCTTTGATGCCGAGGAGGAAGCGTTCTACCGTGCCATGCAGCGGCGCAAGAAGAAAAAACGTCGCGGACCAAAATTATAATTACTAATCTCCAAACAAATTTTGATTTATGAGTCAACAGGAAGATGACCTCCGGGCATTGGCTAAAATCATGGACTTGCTCCGTGCTTTGAGCATAATACTCGTGGTCGCAAACATCTATTGGTTCTGTCAGCAGATGGTATCGGGCTGGCAGTTCCATACCGAAACAATGAAGATACTCCGCAACCTCGACGATGCGGGCAAACTGTTCCATAACCCGTGGATTTCAAAATGGTGGACTTTGCTGTTCCTCGGACTTTCATGCGTGGGTACGAAAGGCGTGAAGAACGAGAAAGTTCAATGGATCCATATCTGGATTTTCCTCAGTGCGGGAGCCGCCTTGTTCTTCCTCAACTGGTGGATGCCGTCTATTGGCTGGGTGTTCCCGTACATTCTGACCACTGTGATAGGTTATGTCCTGATGCTTGTCGGCGGAGTGTATATGAGCCGGCTTTTGAAGAACAATATGATGGACGACCGTTTCAATGACGAAAACGAGAGCTTCATGCAGGAAACAAAACTGATGAACAATGACTACTCCGTCAATCTGCCCACGAAGTTCTATTACAAGAAGCGATGTCACAGCGGATGGATAAACGTAGTCAATCCATTCAGGGCGACAATCGTACTCGGCACTCCCGGTTCGGGCAAGTCGTATGCCATCGTCAACAATTTCATCAAGCAGCAGATTGAAAAGGGCTTTGGGCTTTACATCTACGATTACAAGCAGCCCGACCTGACGCTTATAGCATACAACCATATGCTGAACAACCAGAAGGGCTACGGTAAAAAGCCACCATCTTTCTATGTCATCAACTTTGACGACCCGGAACACTCCCACAGGTGCAACCCCATACACTCGGCGTTCATGACGGATATTGCCGACGCCTATGAGTCGGCATACACCATAATGATGAACTTGAACCGCACTTGGGTGTGACCTGAAAAGTCACATGATTGATTGTTAAACAATGATATTCAAAGAGTTGAATATTGATTTAACCCGCTGTTCCGTCAGCGGTAGCCTACCGTGAGGTGCGTTTCCAGCAATGGGACGTGCCAAGCTCACTGGGACAACGTACACTTTCAGTAATGACAAGACGTAACCGCGAGGGGAGTCAAGAACGGTTAGTATCGTACCGTTGAGTGGCCAGGCTGGATAGTATGGTTAACGTAAGTGAACTGTCTTTAGCCATCGTAAGGTTTGAAGGAGCCAAAGATACTGAGCGCTCTCACCAAAATGGTAAGCAGTCGGATAACCCTGCCCACGTTAGGGTTACACGGACAAAGCACTGCCGGTGGAGTTGACAGAACCTAACCTATCCTTTGTCAATCATGTGGAACAGGGCAAACCTGTATCTCTCTCATGGCAACATGAGTAAGCGAGCCGCAAGGTGAGCCGAACGGGGTGCAGGTATGAGATAACGGAAAAAGCGAATGCCGTCCTGTAATGGGACGGATACGGATTGACCTCATTGCCATGTATGGCAGAGAGCCACATCATCCGACACGAAAGTGGGCAGACTTCCGTATAAGGTAACTCTTTACAAGATAACTTTTAGAACTTTTTAAAGTAGAAAGCAAATGAACGAATCGAAAGAAACGTGTGCGCCTACTGACAAGGGGCAGACAACTTGGGACGGGATAGACTGGCCCAAGTGCGAAGCCTTTGTCCGAAAGCTACAAGCGCGTATTGTAAAGGCTCAGAAAGAAGGCAGACATAACAAGGTGAAAGCCTTGCAATGGATGCTTACTCACTCTTTTTACGCCAAGGCATTGGCCGTAAAAAGGGTTACTTCCAACAAAGGGAAGAACACGTCTGGAGTGGACAAACAGCTTTGGGACTCTCCCAAGCGAAAATTCAAAGCAATCAGTGAACTCAAACGCAGAGGCTACAGACCGCAGCCCCTCCGCAGAGTACACATCAAGAAAAAGAACGGCAAACTCAGACCGTTGGGAATACCGACCATGAAAGACCGCGCTATGCAGGCTCTTTATCTCATGGCTCTTGAACCGATAGCCGAGACGACAGGTGACAGATTTTCCTATGGTTTCCGAAAGAAGCGTAGAACAATGGATGCCATCCGTCAAATCGACACGGTGCTGAACCGTGGGCATTCTCCACAATGGATTTTGGAGGGTGATATAAAAGGCTGCTTCGACCACATAAGTCACGAATGGTTACTCGCCAACATCCCAATGGATAAGGCGATACTCAAAAAATGGCTCAAATGTGGAGCGGTGTTCAATGGTAAATTGTTCCCGACGGAAGAGGGTACTCCCCAAGGCGGTATAATATCACCGACACTTGCAAACATGACGCTTGACGGACTACAACCATTGCTCGCCGAAAGATTTAAGAAAATCTTCCGTAACTATAAGACCACCAACTTCAAAGTGAACCTTATCCGTTACGCAGATGACTTTGTAATCACAGGATTAAGCAAGGAACTTCTTGAAAACGAGGTAAAACCTGTCGTTATAGAGTTCCTCAAAGAAAGGGGTCTGACCCTTTCCGAAGAGAAAACAAAGATAACTCATATCAATGACGGCTTCGACTTCCTCGGATTCAATATAAGAAAGTTCGGCAAACGATTGTACACATCCCCATCCAAAGATGCAAGGAAACGTTTCAAAGCGAAAGTTTCCGACATCATATTGGGACACAAAATGTGTAGACAAGAGTCTCTGATTAGAATGCTCAATCCTGTAATCACAGGCTGGAGCAACTACTACCGTTACGGAGCATCAACCGATGCTTTTCATGACTGCGACAATCACATTTTCAATATGACATGGAAATGGGCACTCAGACGCCATCCAAAGAAAACGAGACCTTGGGTGGCTAAGAGATATTGGCACGAAATCCGTGGCAGGAAATGGACTTTCGCATGGAAATATGCTTCAAAAAGCAGGAAAGAGAATTACTTGACCCTTAAACGGTTGTCGGACGTACACTATACGCCTTACAAACAAATAAAGGGCGATGCCAATCCCTTTGACCCTGCCTGTGATGACTATTTCTATCAGCGACAGGCGCAGAGAATGCTTGAATCACTCAAAGGACGTAAGACACTCTTATATTTGTGGAACAGACAGAACCGGATTTGTCCGTTTTGTGGCAAGGAAATAGACCATACGAAAGCATGGAACGTCAACGAAATATCTGTTGGCGGTTCAATCGTAAGGCAACTTGTACACAATCTCTGTTATAAGCGACACAAACGAAACAGTTGAAAGTATGAGCCGATTTCTAACAACAAATAGAAATATTGAGTTGCTTGAGCCGTATGAGGGGAAACTCTCACGTACGGTTCTTAGGGGAGAAAGGGGCAGCAATGCCCCCGCCTTACCCGATATCCAGAAGCAGGGCGATTTCTTTGTGGAGTCGCCAATCGTGCTGTTCGCTGCAATAATCTGGTATCTCAAGATTTATGAGAATGGCAGGTACTGCACGTTCCCCCACGCGATTGAGTTTCTTTGCTGTCCTTATGAAAAGATTTTCCCGATCCTTACATCATATCCAGAGCTGGAAAATTACCTGTCGCCGTTCATAGACGCATGGCAGGGAGGGGCGGCAGAACAGTTGGCCGGACAGATTGCCTCGGCAAAAATACCTCTTTCGCGTATGATTTCACCGCAGTTGTACTGGATTATGACCGGCGATGATTTCACGCTCGACATCAACAATCCCGATGAACCGAAAATCCTGTGTGTCGGCAACAATCCCGACCGTCAGAATATTTATGGAGCGGCACTCGGACTTTACAATTCCAGAATTGTGAAGCTGATAAATAAGAAGGGAATGTTGAAGTCAGGTGTCATAATTGACGAGCTCCCCACGATATATTTCAAGGGCTTAGACAATCTAATTGCCACTGCGCGAAGCAATAAGGTAGCCGTATGCCTCGGCTTTCAGGACTTCTCCCAGCTCAAACGCGACTATGGCGACAAGGAGGCAGCCGTAGTGATGAACACCGTCGGAAATATCTTCTCCGGGCAGGTCGTGGGAGAAACCGCTAAGACTCTATCTGAACGGTTTGGAAAGGTTCTCCAGCAGCGGCAGTCAATGAGCATCAACCGCAACGATGTAAGTCATTCCATCAACACCCAGATGGACAGCCTTATTCCGGCAAGCAAAATATCCACTCTGACACAGGGAATGTTTGTCGGAGCTGTCAGCGACAACTTTGACGAGCGTATTCGGCAGAAGATATTTCATGCTGAAATTGTAGTTGACAACAAGCGGGTGGCGGAGGAAACAGCGGCGTATAAGCCTATTCCGCTGATTACGGATTTCAAGGACGATACTTCCGACAAGTCCATAATGAAGGCAGCTATCCAACGCAACTATGACAAAATCAAGCACGATGTGAAAACCATCGTAAAATCTGAGATTGAGCGCATCGCCGCAGACCCCAGACTACGCCACCTGTTGCGCAACAAGTAACTATACAAAAAATCAATGCCCTGCTATCCTTCGCGGACGGCAGGGCATTTCCCTTAAAAACTATGAAAGATGAAAAGAATAAACAACCCTCTCCGGGTCAAAAATCAGTATTGGATATAGTGGTGGACATCGGTCTGACGAGTCAATCTTCCTCGTCTTGCTTTGCCATGAAGCTGTTTAACGACATGGTAAGGCTGTCAATGAAATAGGTACGGCTATTGCGGCTTCTTACCTTCATTTCATTGTATTTCTTGTAGATGTAGTTTTCGGGTATATCAACATGGAACGCTTTGGCGAGTTTGTTGATTATCTCCTTGACAGTGACGTTGGAGCCGAAGCAGTTGGCTACCTTGAAGGCATATCCAAGTTCAATTAGTGCCGATTTGTTTGCCTCCCAGTTGAGGGCTATATCATCAATAGAATCTTCTATGGGCACAGTCTTTACAGGTATTTCCTTGATGTGGCTGATAGTACGGCGGACAAATGTGAGGGCCTTGCTGATGAACGATGTCAGGTGCTGGCTGACCTCTTTTCGCATCGCCTCTGTCTGAAGATGGGCTATCTCCACCTCGGCATAGAGCAATGCCGATATTGCATAGGTTATGTCTTGTGTGTTGTGGCAGATCTCGCTGACCTGAAGCACAAAGTCTTTGTAGGCAATGTGCAGGTTTTCGTTGTTACCTTCCGTCAGCAGGCGGAAGAACTCGGTTTCGGTAAGTGAAAATACATCCATTTATCGGGGTTGAATTTAACGGGTTATACATAATGTTTTTGTTTCGCTGATATAAACCCGCACCTGTTACAAATGGATTACAAAAACAAATGTTAATTTGTAATTCGTTGATAATATGAATATATGTGATTAGAGTCAGGCTTGAAATTAAGGAAGGTTAAAATCGGAGATTGTTCAAACAATGAACATTGTGTCCCAAAAGTGAACAGAAATGGGCATAAAAAAAAGCGCACACAAAAAAGCGCACACCCACCACAAAACTGACCCATCTGGACTCGGGCTACTCAATATGGCAGATGTACGCTATGCAGTAGCATAGCATAAGCATCAGCCTATAGAATTGAGTATTGAAAATTGTCCAGATTTTCAGTTAATCCATAAGCGGTCTTATGTTATGTTGTATCAGAACGCGACTGTCTCTCCAGTCGCCATTATTTCTAAATTCGCCACAAAGATACAAAATTTTGGCGAATTAACGGGCTTTCACACTTCGTCTTTGTTAATTCCGAATTGCCTAATCTTGTAATCAAGTGTTGTGCGGCTAATCTTCAATAGCTTGGCTGCTTGGAATTTATTCCACCCTGTTCGGCTCAAAGCATCAGTTATACGCCGCTTTTCATCAGAAGGATTCTTCAAGTGAACGTCCTCATAATCTTCCGGATCAGAAACATTGAATGTAAGGTCTGATGATGTGATAACATCGCTATCTGTTCCGAAGGCTGCTTGTATGATGACATTCTTCAGTTCTCTCACATTGCCTATCCAAAGATGCTGTTTCAGGGCTTTGATTGCGGATGCGTCAAGTCGTTTCACTGATTGTTCTGTCTTTCCGGCATACATTTTGAGAAACGCATCAGCCAGTACCGGAATGTCCTCGGTCACTTCGCGGAGTGACGGGATGACAATCTCGAATTCTCGGAGTATGTACATAAGGTTAGGGCGGAAGGTTTGTTCGGTCATCATGCGGCGGAGATATGGCTCTGCGGTACAAATGACGCGAACATTAGGATGTTCTTCTTCGAGGATGTGCAATAGTACAGATTGCTTTTCAAAACTCAGCAAGTGGAGATTCTTAACGATGATTGTTCCACCGTTGGCATTCTCGAAGTAACTTTTGATGCGGTTGTAGGTTTCGCTCCTTTCTGATTTTGGGTCGTGCTTACCAATCAGCCCGGCTCCACCTGCCTCAACTACGATGTGCGGCTTTTGTGAGCGGGGGCTCTGACGGTAGATTTCCAACGCGACCTGTTCCTTACCCGTGCCACTTGCACCGAATACGATAACATTAGCGTTGATTTTGGCGATAGACTGTATCTTTCGCTCAATCTCCTGCCATTCCTTACTCTGACGTGGTATCAGGAGCTTGCCGAGAGAGAATGTTTCGTTTTCCTCTTTGGCATACTGCGCGACTGTTTCAACAAGCTGCTTGTCGATTGCCGGACGTTGTATTACATCCATCGCTCCGCCACCACGCATGATGCTTACTACATCTGCGTTGTTCAGATTTTCTACTATGGCTATGACCGGAAAACCGTAGTTCTCCTTCTTCAGCCAGTTGATTAAATCTCTTGCTGTACCGTCTGACAATCGTAATGCCGTGACGATAACTGCACCGGGAGGCAGTTTAGCCGCCTCAATTCTCCCAGTTTCGATGTTATCCGCCTTTACGGGATCATATCCAGCCCGAATCAACAATCTGGACATGATAACGCGAGTTCGGGATAAGAACTTTATGTTTTTCAACCAAGCAAAAGACATAGAGTATTGGGCGGCCTTTCAAGGTCGCCTGATTTATTTGTACAGTTTGGTGTTAATCCCAGAGGACAAGCTGCCCGTTTGACTCGGGAACCTCAAAGTCAAAGTTCACTTCCGGCTTTGTGGCGAAGAAACAATACGCACCCATTGCCGCAAGCAGGTTCATGAGGAAGTTGTGTACACTACGATGGCGGGAGTGGACGAGCTGCGCCACATTCTTCAGCATGTCGTTTATGGATTCGATGATGCTCCTTTTACGAAGCATCATCCTGTCATAGAACGGCATGAGACGCTGTTTCATGTTCGAGCGAAGACCTGTCACAATATGTATGCCGTCATCCCAAAGATGCCCGAAAAGAGACTGCGATATATATCCCTTGTCAGCGTATAGTTTTCCAAACACCCTGTCAGTCAGCGTGTCGATGACTGCCTCATTGCGGTCGTCCACATTGGCGCGTGTCAGTACAAAGTTGATCAGCTCTCCTTTTTCGTTACATAGCAGATGCAGTTTGAAGCCGACATACCATCCCATCGTACTCTTCCCTTTGGCAGCAATATCCTTGAATACCTTCATGCTGAACCGGCGTTTGTTGTGTATGACCGGAATGCAGGTGCTGTCCACAAAACTTATCCCCGTGCACTCTCCGAAACACGCGAGCCGCAGGAACATGGTCATAGCCACAAAACATCGGGGCATGACCTCCACGAAGCGGTTGTAGGAGAATGTCTGCGGAAACAGATGCTTCCAGTGAATGCGCACACATCCCAGATAATAGTGCTTGAAGTTTCGGTACGAATTGAAGTGGAAACAGATCAGAATCGTGATGACCTCGGCATCCGACATCATGCGCTTTCTTTTCCGTTTTGGAGTGTCAGTTGTGGACGGAAGTGCATTTTTTGCCATCTCACCATCAAATTCCTTGCAGAAATCATCTGCAATACAAAAAATTTCAGTAACTTTACTTTCGGTAATCATGATACAGTATTTATTGTTTGTTCCTCTAAATTACTAAATATCAGTGATATTACCAAAAGAATCGGCAGCTTTTTCAAGCTGCCGATTCAACTTTTTTATGGTGTTCCTTATCCCGAACTCGCGTATGATACGACCGTCAGTTTCGGAAGCATCAATAATCAGAACTTTATTCATATTGAAAACTTCAATTAAGCGTCCATCAAAAAAAACAACTGCTAATTCGGGGAGAATTAGCAGTCCTTCCTAAACGAGCTTTTATCTCTCAAATAAAATAATATTTCAGAACATCTTTTCGGGATATTCACCCTTGGCTCCGAGTTCGGCAAACTTAGCGACTACACCGGGGCGATCTTCAGCGTATGTCACACCGAACCATCGCGAGTCTGTATCAAGCACCTTGATGGTTGCCTCACCGCCCTTAATGAGCGCGTCGGCGACATCGGGAATTACCTGCTCGGATTTAGGAATATTTATATCTCGCTCAAGAAATTTGGTAAATTCGCGTGTTGCGTAGTCGAAATAGTCAGGTGTGAATCCCCACATATTCATTGACACTGGTGTCATTGGGTCGAGGGTTTGCTCTATGCCGTTCTCGTCTGTGAAAACGATGTTGTGCTCTTTGTCATAGGCGATATTCTTACGTTCCACAACGGACGTCAGTAGTCCATCCTTATTTTCGCAGACACCACGCGATACCCCGCCGCTTTCGCTCATAGTGTTGCCCACACGGAACCCTACCATGCAGTAGTCACCTTTGCGGTCACGATGACGCATCAACTCCTGGGCTATTACCTCAAACGAGTTGCGGCCATAGAAATCATCGGCGTTTATGACTGCGAAAGGTTCCTTGATTACTCCAGCAGCCATGATGACAGCGTGTGCTGGGCCCCATGGCTTAGTACGGTCTGTTGGGCAAGAGAAACCTTCCGGAAGTTTGTCAACTGACTGGAAAACTACCTCAACCGGGATATGTCCCTCATACTTTGATAGGATTTTATCTCGGAAATCCTGCTCGAAATCTTTACGGATAACAAATACAACCTTACCAAATCCGGCTTTAATGGCATCATAAATTGAATAATCCATAATGGTTTGGCCTTGCGGCCCTAATTGGTCGAGTTGCTTCAGACCACCGTAACGACTCCCCATTCCAGCGGCAAGAACGAATAATGTTGGTTTCATATAAGTTGCTATTATTTTAAGTTTCGTACATGCTTCTCCCATTCCCATGCCGCTTTTAGCGTCTGGTCAATGGTGCGTTCAGCTTTCCAACCGAGGATTTCATTGGCTCGTGATGTTTCTGCCCATACAGCGGGTACATCACCGGGACGACGGTCAACCATCTTGTAGGGAAGTTTGAGATTATTCACTTTCTCAAACTCAGTAATGAGTTCGAGAACCGATACCGGACGGCCTGTGCCTATATTGAAAATCTCATACTTTTCATCCATCTTGCCCTCAGTCATACGGTCAACAGCCGCCACATGAGCTTTAGCTAAATCTACTACGTCGATATAGTCGCGCAGACAAGTTCCGTCAGGGGTATCATAGTCGTTGCCAAACACGCTGAGCATCGGCCGGATACCAGCAGCTGTCTGAGTGATGAACGGCACGAGGTTATTGGGGACACCTCGAGGTAGTTCGCCGATAAGAGCCGATGGATGAGCACCGATTGGATTGAAATAGCGTAGTGCAATGCCATGAACGTCGTTATACGCACGGCAACAATCGCGGAGAATATCTTCGGCAATCTGCTTTGTGTTTCCGTAGGGAGATGTTGCTGGCTGACGTGGAGTTTGTTCGGTTACGGGAAGGTGTTCTGCATCACCATATACTGTTGCAGATGATGAAAACAGGATATTCGGACGATTGTATTCCTTCATCATCTCTACAATGTTCATGAATGATACCAGATTGTTCTGATAATACATCAGTGGTTCAGCCATAGATTCTCCGACGGCTTTATATGCGGCAAAGTGAATAACACTGTCGAACTGATATTTATCAAAAATCCCTCGGAGAGCGGCTTTATCGCATGTGTCAACAACTTCAAAAGCCTCATCCTTACCGGTTATCTTCTTGACCCCTTCCACTGAGTCTTTCTCCGAATTTGAAAGATTGTCAATGATTACAACGTTGTATCCGGCGTTGAGAAGTTCCACCGCAGTGTGTGAGCCGATATAGCCCGCACCCCCTGAAACCAATACTGTTTTCTTTGAGTCCATATTATTCTTCTTTATGAGCGCCATCGCTTATTACGACAGGATAGATTTTCGGAGCATGGCCGTATTTCTCGGTGAAACGGGTCATTGCAGTATGTACGAAGTTATCATACAACTCATCTTTTACGAGATTTATGGTACAGCCACCGAAGCCGCCCCCCATTATACGGGAGCCAGTGACACCACATTCTTTTGCCACTTCATTGAGGAAGTCCAATTCTTCGCAGCTCACTTCGTAGTCCTCAGAAAGCCCCTTATGAGTCTCATACATCTTCTGTCCTACAGTCGTATAGTCACTGGCAACCAATGCGTCACAAACTGCGAGTACACGGTCTTTTTCCTCAATGACGAACTTGGCACGGAAGTAATCCTCTGCAGTAATGTCGGTGCGGATTGCCTTTAGCATATCCATTGTTGCATCACGCAGAGTTTCGATACCGAGGCGTTTTGCCACACGCTCGCACGACTGGCGACGCTTATTGTATGGAGAATCGGCGAGTTCATGTTTTACCACTGAGTCAACGAGCACCAGTTTATAACCTTCGGGATTGAATGGATAGTATTCAAATTCCATTGAGCGGCAGTCAAGACGCATGAGTTTCCCTTTCTGTCCCATTACAGAAGCGAATTGATCCATAATTCCACAATTCACGCCGCAGTAGTTGTGTTCCGTTGATTGACCGATTTTCGCAAGTTCAAACTTGTCGATATTATTCTCATTGAACATATCGTTGATTGCGAAAGCGAAACAGCTTTCGAGTGCAGCCGAGGAACTGAGTCCGGCTCCAAGAGGAACATTTCCTGCAAAAACTGCATCGAACCCCTTGACTGTACCACCACGTTTGAGTATTTCACGGCATACACCAAAGATGTAGCGTGCCCAGCTTTCCTTAGGAGCATCTTCCTCATTAAGACCAAACTCTGCTTTCTCGTTAAGATCAAGAGAGATTACACGAACACAGTCTGATTCATTTGGCTTGATTTCAGCCATTATCACCTTGTCAATAGCTCCGGGAAATACGAAGCCTCCGTTGTAATCTGTATGCTCGCCGATTAGATTGATACGTCCTGCTGAGGCATAGAATGTTCCACCGTTACCAAACAAACCGGTGAATTTTTTGTGAATTTTTTCTGTTAGTTCCATATGTGATTAATTTTTTTCTTGGAATTTTAAAAATTGAGGGAGGAAAAGAATACCCCCCCTCAATCAAACCTTAAACAATCTTTTTTACCTTATCATCCTGATATCACTATCTAACAGGAATAGTTATTATTCCATCTTTTATACCTTTTGCGGAAGCCTTCAATGTCACATTGCCAGTCTTTTTTGCAGAGCGGATAATAGCAGTGGCAGCTCCACTAAATAGTTTCATTTCTGGTTTTTGGAATGACATTAAACATGTAGGATCGCCATTGGCAGTAGCCTCAAATGAGCCATTACCGGTTACTTCAAATTTGACTAAGCGATTATCAGTAGGAATAATATTCCCATCTTTATCGGCCACTTGTACAGTAATATAAGCGAGATCATCTCCATTTGCATTCAATTCTGTACGATGAGATGTAAGAACAATATGATGAGGTTTACCAGCCGTGCGTATAACCTCCTCTGCCACCGCATTGCCCTTGTCATCGTAGGCCACCACTTTAACTTCTCCCGGTTCGTACACAATCTCATCCCAAATTAGCCTGTATCGGTTCATTAGCTTGGACGCATCTTCGGCTCGATGTTGAAGTGTATAGTCATTATACTCTTTCCATCCATCACGTATCCTGCTTGCCTCAATTGAGGTATCTTTTTTGCGTCGGCCCTGTGATTTATCATTAATAAAAAGTTCGGCTTCTGGATATGACGTGTAAACCATGACAGGAGTTATCTTGCCCTCGCGTCCAGCCCAATTCCAATGGGGTAGGATATGAAGCGTAGGACTATCCTTGCGCCACTGTGAGCGGTAGAGATAGAAGATGTCTTTTGGCAGACTTGCCAAATCGAATATGCCAAACATGCTTGAATGGTTGGGCCATGCATCAGTATCATAAGGAGATGGTTCTCCAAGGTAATCAAATCCAGTCCATACAAATTGACCTATCATCCAAGGGAAATCATCATCTGCCGCAAAATCAAAGTCTGGGATGTTGCTCCAACTACAGTATTCAGTTCCATAAGATGATGATTGGTGGCTCTCGTATTTCATATCTGCCACAGGTATCACCGGGAACATATATTGCCCTCGTGAAGATACTGTAGATGCAGTTTCACTACCGAGTATAAGTTTTTGCGGAAGACGCCTATATGCCATCTGATAATACTGTGGTTTATAATTAAATCCCGGAATATCAAGTGCCGCCGCGTAGCCATTATCCAAAACGGAACCAATTTGATCCATGCCACAAGTTACAGGTCGTGTAGCATCAAGTCTATGTACAAGACTTTGAAGCATAAGTAATTCGTCCATTCCAGGCTTTCCCCATTGAGAAGGGACTTCATTACCTATTGACCACATAACTACAGAAGGATTTGAACGATACTGTTTTACCATATTCGTTACATCCCGTTGTGCCCATTCATTAAAAAATTTACCGTAGCCATTTTCGGATTTAGGACGAAAACCCCAGTCATCGAAAGGCTCAACCATAAGCATCATGCCCATTTCGTCACAGATTCGTACAAGTTCCGGAGCAGGCATATTATGAGCGGTTCGTATTGCATTGGCTCCCATCTCTTTCAGTAACGACACTTGATGGCGTAAAGCAGATTCATTTACCGCAGCTCCGAGAGGTCCGAGATCATGATGATTACATACACCTTTGAATTTTGTTGGTATATCATTAAGGAAGAAACCTTTATTCGGTATATATTCTAATTTACGGATACCAAAACGGGTTTCATATGTATCAACTACATTACCATCAACAGAAAGTTGAGTCTTGGCTATATATAAATTAGGAGTTTCAGGTGACCACAAAGCAGGATTTTTGACTATGAACTTTTGAGACAACTCCTGTCCACGGGCATAATATTTTGTCGCATCTTTAGCTACTTCAACACCTTCCGGTGAAAAAATAGTTGTAGATACATCTACGGTTTCTCCATAAGGAGATTGGTCAAACTGCCTCACTCCGTCAATTTCCATAACAAGATTGACTGAAGCGTAATCTTCTTTTATGTCCGGTGTGGTAATGTATGTACCCCATACTGGGATATGTACTCGATTGGTTTTTATCAAGTGTACATTACGATACAATCCTGCTCCGGGATACCATCTTGATTGTTTGTCAAAGTTCTGTAATGTTACCACCAAATCATTGTGACCAAGTCTGACGAGTGAGTCTATGCCGACATAAAACGAATTGTATCCGTATGGCCATGTAATCGCATGACGTCCATTTATACAGACCTTAGCATTACTCATAGCACCGTCAAAGAGCAATGTGTAAGTAACATTTGTAGTATCAGAGATGTCGAAAGTTGTTCGATATACTCCCTTCCCAATAAAGGGGAGACCTCCAGTGCGTCCTGTTTTTATACTTTCTTCTTTTTCTCCGTTCTGTTCGATAGCGACACTCTGTAAATCATTCGCACGATCAAAAGGACCATAAATTGCCCAGTCATGTGGTACTCTCACCGTTTGCCACTCTTTAACATCTTGCAATGCCCCATTTGAAAACTGCCAGCCATCATTCAATGTTGTTACCGAGCGTTGAGCATAGGAGGTTAAAGTAATGGCTCCCGAAAGAGCCATTACTATTATTTTTGTGCATTTCTTCATAGACTTCATTTTTCCTTAAATGGGTCAAGTGCTATTGTAGGTGCGTCATTATCAAAACATCCGAGATTATAACCATCGTTATAGCCATTGGGAGCTTGTGGTTCCCAGTAGAATATCCCCTCAACTGGAGCATTCATCATTTTTGCAATCAGTTGTTTGCATGGTTCAGGCTGATCGTATGGCATACCTATCTCGCAAATCATCACAGGCTTGTTGTATTTCTGTTTAAGATGGTTGATATTAGCAATACAATCATCTGCAACTTTCATCCAACCTCCGGTTTCGCCCTGTTGCTCGGCCCAATAAGGATATAAAGACATGCCGATCATATCATATTTTCCCCCATTTGCTTCCAAAGCATCAAACATACGATCATAAGCCCACTGGTTATTTCCTCCGTCAAGATGCACGATGACTTTTGCTTCAGGGAATACTTCCTTAACCGCATCATAACCCGAATTATTGAGGGCAGTATATTGAGCCGGATTCTCCTCGATCGAGCCAACAGGCAGCATCATACCGGGAGTGGTTTCATTTCCAATCTGCACCCATTCCGGTGTGACGTTCACGTTTTTTAGGGCTGTAAGCACATCGGAAACGTGTTGGGCAACTGCGTTCTTAAGATTGTCGAATGACAGTTCTTTCCACGCTTCAGGCATTTCTTGATGACCGGGGTCAGCCCATGTATCAGAGAAATGAAAGTCGATCATGGTTCGGAGTCCAAGCGACTCTGCACGACGGGCTTTTAGAACAACATCATCGATATTGTTCCATCCTTCGGCTGGGTTTACCCATACGCGAAGTCGTATTGAATTTACGCCGCAGTAGTCGCGGAGCAACTGCATACATTCCATTTCCTGACGGTCCTCGCCCGGAGTGAAAAATTTACGGCCTTCAGATTCCATTTGCGTAAGCCAACTTACATCAGCACCGCGTGCGAATCCGGTGGCTTTTTCTATGTTTGTATCATCCTGTCGAGGATTGGTGACAGGACCATCCTCTGTGCATGAGCCACAAACCAATGCAGTGGCTAATGCAAATGCGGATATGATTGTTGTCATCTTCATTTATCGTAATTATTTAAGGGAATAAGAATATGTTTGTTTGCCCAGATCAACGGTAAGTATGTAGGTCTCGCCAACCGTTAGAGCGTTGTCTCCGTCAAAGCCGGTAGTAGCATCTGAATGTCCAAGAAGCAAATTACCATTGCCGCCTCCGAAGAAGAGACTCCAATTATTATTAATCAAGACCTTGACGCCCCAAGGGGTTTCCTTTTCCTTAACGAACTCAGCAGTAAATACCTCAGGGTTATCAGAGGATTGTTGCATAGGATGTTCCGACCAATCATCATTTAAGCCGGTGAATGTTACGTTATCAACCTTTGTCAATGTATATGAGAGATCTTTCATATTGAAATCCATAACATACAGTCCGCTTTCAGGAGCAGGTATGTTTCCGTCATTACCTGATTCTGCAAGAATCAGACATCCGGACAACCCTGTTGCGTCCGGAGCGCCTTTATAGGCTATGCCCCAATCGGCTTGCGGATATGCGCGGTATCCCCATTCTGAGTTAACCCAATGCGCACCACCATAGCACCGATTTGTTTCATCGTACAGGGAAATGTAGTCATCAAAACCATCCCAGTTGACAACTCCGGAGAAGTATAATCTTGGTTCTGCCTCAGGCTCAGGAGCGGCTTCTCCAGCACCGATTGTATATTCCAATGGATTAGTTAAATCAAGCACAAGTGTTGTTTCTCCAGCAGGTAGATCAACCGAAATAACTGTACCGGTTTCTCCAAATGAAAGATTCTGTGAGTTTCCTCCAAATGCGACATTCTGTTGAATAGCCGGTCCCATATCCGAAGTTTCCTTATTATATAGGCTACCTTGTCCCTTAATACTTATTGAAACCGTTGAGGCCGAAGTGAGATTTATGGGAAGAGTCCATTGATTTGCCTTCATATTGTATGTCATCTCACCTACTATATCACCCGATACGGTTAAGTTTTCAATGTGAAGACCGCTCCACCAGCCCTCAACTGTATTAAGCGTTGTAAAGTAGCAACCGGCAGGATCGGGGAACCAGAAATTCCAATGGTCATCAGCAGAGGAGGCAAAGAACGTTTTACCGGATTCTCCAAGATTGCCCCACACTACGTTGTTTGCTTCACGGAACCACCAGTTAGTCCAACCATTTACTCCCATGAATCCTTTATAGATACCATTTTCTTCTGGCGAAGCAAGTTTCATGGACGTTTCATTCCAATCTTTATCAAGAACAGTGCCCAGAATGAGGTGTATTCGGTAGGATTGAACCATTACCTTGATTACTGATGAATACGTCGGCTCAACATTGGCAGCCAAAACTGAGCGAACACGAATGTACAGAGGTGCTTTCTCATCAGCTGTATATCCAAGACGGCCTAATAAAGAGTTGAGTTCTTCGCAAAGGAACTGTTTTGAACGTACACCTTTTTCTACAGTTAGATCTATTGTTGATGAGAACTGCTCATCTTTAGACAATTGAAGTGTCTCTTCCGCAGCATTGACAGGCGCCTGTATAAGAGAGTTATCCAAGGACAACTGTCCATCGCCACTCCAATAAATGGTCATGGCGAGAGCCTGGGGATTATTTGCACTCAGGATTATTTCTCCTGTCGCACCTCCTAATGTAATGTCATCGGAAGGTATGACATAGACAGGCTCTATGTCGCTTTCGCATGATGCCAAGCCCATTATAAAAGCTCCCGACATCAATGCTGTCCGAATTATATTAAAAATTTTCATGATTTAATATCAATATAATGGGTTTGTAAGATTTGGATTAGCAGTCAAGTCTGTATCCGGAATCGGATATATGTTATATTTTGCATTTACAGCACGACCATCCAGTACGCCACCTTTCCATTGCCAGATATACGAATCGGTTGTGAACTTGTCAAACCGGACAAGGTCTGTTCGCCGTATTGATTCAAGATATAGTTCTCGTCCACGTTCATCAAGAATAAAGTCAAGAGTGAAATCTCCGTCAGAAATCTTGCCACTTTCATCACCGTTGTAAGCACGTAACCTAACTTTATTAACTAATTCGAGTGCTTCTGCTCTTGAAATACCTGCCCCACCTCTCAGTAAAGCTTCGGCAGCCATCAGATACACATCAGCCAGTCGAATCATTGGATAGTCTGTTGAACAGCCAGTTGCAGCTGAGTTAGAGGCTGCGACACCATCATCTGTAAGATTAGTGAACTTCTCAAAGAAATAGCCCTCAGATTGATTATCTATAGCACCTGTAAAGAACTGCTCCTGACCATCTGTGTAGAACATAGCACGAGAATCACCTGTTGTGGCGATGTCTCCGAATTTGGAGGTGATTTCTCCACGGGCACGGAACATACCCCAGCCGTTTGTCAAACCATATTTTGCAGGATCCTGAGTACTGGAGTTACCACATGACCCACATACCAGATAAGTACCACCACCCCAAGTTACAGATGTGGTTGCATCGCATACCATAGCGAACAATATCTCATGAGTACGCTTATGATTATCAGCGTTGAAGAGTTTTGCATAATCCGGCTCAAGATAATAGGAGGGATTTGAAATCACTTTGTGGCATGCTGTGATACATTCAGTATAATATTTAGTATCAACAGTCCCTCTATAAACTGCGCTATTAAGGTATAGCCTTGCAAGAAGAGCCCAGGCAGTAGGTTTGCTTGCTCGTCCGTATTCATTAGAATCAGGCAAAGCAGATGCGGAACTTTCGGTGACAAGCTCCTTCAACTCACTTTCAATGAAATCAAACAAACCGGGTCCGTCATATGCTTCAGGGATGAAGCCGGTGACAGGTGTGTTTTCATCCACCTTGGGACCTTTACGGTAAAGGTCAAGAACCATCCAATAACTGAATGCTCTCATAAAACGGGCTTCAGAACGGAAGCTCTTAATCTCTTCCTGTTCCGGTGCAGAGAATTTGCTGATTTCTACATCAGAACAATGGCGCAAGAATTCATTGCAAAGAGTGATGTTGAAAAACAACCAATAATATGAATCTGACACCCATGAATCTTTTGGACTCCAATTTATGTAGGTCAAATCAATCAGGTTGTTTCCAGACAACCATGTATTGGCAACTTCATCGGTAGCTGCTTCTTGAAGGTTGAAATAACCTCTTGAGAAATCTTGTCCGTTGATTGTTGTCAAGTCGCCATTGTCACCTCCTTGACCTTGTCCAGCGAGAACATAAGACGCATAAATCTTGGCGAGAACTTTTTTATAGTTCTCTGGATTTGAATAGACATCCTGCGATGTCGTTTCTGTTACAGGCATCTGATCGAGGTCATCGGTGCAGCTACTCAGTAACAGCCCAAATCCGACCATAAGTCCTGATAATATATTAAGTATTCTCATTTTTCGATATTTTAGAAATTAAGTCCAACTGTTACTGAATATGTCCGAGGACGCGGATAAACTGCTGTATCAACTCCGTTTCCGCTTTCAGGATCAACGCCTTTATATTTCGTAATGGTAAACACGTTTTGAACCATTGCTGATACATGTAGATTCAGGCTCTTATAAATCTGGCCGAAATCATATGTCAGCTGTAAATTATCCATTTTCAGGAACGATGCGTTTTCAAGATAATAATCGCTTAAATACTGACGGCGTGTAAATCTGGTGTCAAGGAAACTGCGATTCAGATTATTAAGCTGATAATCATTATAACTCATGGTTTCCCAAGCACCTGTATTCATTGCCATGCCGTTAAAGATGTATCCTCCGATATTGGCTCGAAGAGAAGTTGACAAAGACCATTTCTTATATCTCAGGTTTGTTGATAGACCCAAAATCCAATCAGGGGCTGGGGAATGGCAATGATAACGGTCATTTGTTGTTATCTCCCCATCGCCATCCAAGTCCGCATAGAGACCCTCAATAGGTCTGCCTGTTTCCTGATCGTACAACTGCTTGTATAGATAGAATGAATAGGGCGCATAATCTGTGGAGAATACCTGCATCTGGTATGCATCAATCCAAGGACCAACCTCAGTATCAGGACTTGGAGCACCAGGCGTAAGCGTCAGGTTCTTGATGCGTACACGTTGCCAAGCTGCATTTGCAGTCATAGACCAAGACCAATCTTTATTATCTATTAGATGTGCGGTTAACGCAAGCTCTAATCCTTTTGAATCAACATTGCCTACATTCTCAAGCATCAATTTGTCAAAGTTTGTTCCGGCTGGCACAGGAACAGTTGCAAGAAGGTTTTCTGTTTTGCGGGTATAATAATCTGCGGAGAATGTAAACCGGTTTTCAAGTAAAGATATATCAATACCATAGTTCCATGATTTGGTAGTTTCCCATTTCAAATCAGGATTATATGCTTCGGGACGATAGGTATATACCGGATTCCCTCCAAACATATATTGTGCTCCATCAAGACCGGGAGTGTAAACAGGAATATATCCATAGTTTGTAATTCCATCCTGCTGACCGGTAACGCCATAAGATGCTCTGAGTTTAAGGTCATTTACCCAACCACGAAGTGGCTCAAAGAAGTTCTCCTGTGATACTCGCCAAGCAAGAGCTACTGAAGGAAATGTACCCCAGCGATTGTCTTTTGAAAAGCGTGAAGAGCCATCCCGACGAACAGTCGCCGTCAGAAGATAACGGTTCATAAATGTATAATTCAAGCGGCCATAATATGAAATGAGAGAGTGTCGTTGATCTGTTGCCGCGGATGTTGATTGCTGTACACCATCTGCATTAAGAACGGCGTAAAAAGGCGTTGTGTATTTCCAATACTGATAGTCATAACCAAATGTTACATCTACATTTGAGTTAATAGCCTCGAAATCTCGATTATAGTTGGCATATATAGTCAACAAACGATTATAGTTCTTTTGCGGACCGTATTTGTAGTCTCTGCCACCGGTTGTGTAATATGATATGGCTTCTTTAGGAACGTAAATATATCCTTCCCCTTTGGACCAGTCATAACCTCCGGTTGCGTGGAGTCTTAATCCCTTTACCCAACGGATATTCCAATCAACATCAATGTTGCCAATCACTCGATATACATCAGATGTGGATTTGTATTGATTTAGACGACCTAATGCGTTTGCCAAAGCACCTGTTACAGGAATACCGTTGGCATCAATAGCCTCATTATATCCACCAAAAGAATCGTTACCGGAATATACAGGAATAGTAGGATTTAATGTGGCACCGCCCCAGATCGCACCCGTATCAGCGAATCTATTTTTAGAATATGTGCCTTTCAAACTAAACTGGAAACGTAGTTCATCACGGAAAAACGAGGGTGTAAGATTCAGATTACCTGTGAATCGCTTTGCGTTGTCGGTTTTGAGAATACCATCCTGATAATATGCTCCGGCCGATACACGGAATGGCAACCACGACGTGGCTCGTCCTGATACGCTAAGATTATTATCTGTACCAAAAGCTGTCTGATAAATCTGATCATTCCAATTTGTACGGCTATTGCCAAGAAGAGATTTCTGACGATCTGTACCTAATTCATTAACTATGCCAATAAATTCATCGGTTGAGAGCATATCGGAAGTCTTGGTCTTGGTCGATATAGAATTTGTCGTTTGGAACGAAACTTTGATACCGTCACCTTTGCCTTTCTTTGTCGTGATAATAATGACACCATTAGATGCACGGGAACCATATATGGCTGTTGAAGACGCGTCTTTAAGAATCGTCATGCTTTCAATGTCATTGGGATTTATCAAGCTCAGGAAATTACCACTACCAGTTACAGAACCGCCTACTTCCATTGGAACTCCATCAAGAACAATGAGAGGATCATTTGAAGCATTGAGCGATGCACCGCCACGCACGCGGATTGTCGAACCGGAGGTTGGGGAACCACCTCCGTTTACAATCTGCACACCTGCAATCTTGCCATTAACAAGTTCTTCAGGCGAGGAAATCATACCTTTGTTAAAATCCTTCTCACTGACTGTAGATACAGACCCAGTGAGGTCATCCTTTTTCCTCACGCCATAACCGATGACTACAACCTCATCCAAAATTTCGGAATTCGGTTTCATCATAATATTCATCACTTCAGATGTGATATCCACCGTAAGATTGTCATATCCTACATAGGAAATCAACAATTGTTTTGCACTGTTAGGCACATTTAGGATAAAGTGTCCATCGATGTCAGTTGCGACACCTATTGGCTCTCCTACAACTTTGACCGTCGCACCGATAAGCGGTTCTCCAGTCTCATCACTGACAGTACCCGTAACTGTCCTTTGATTTTGTGCGAATGCCGAAACGGGTATAAAGAGAATTGTGAGGATGAGCCCCAACAACCAACTCTTTATTTCGGAGGCACAAACTGCTTTGTCCATTAGAAATGTATTGTTGTTTATTAAATTATTTAAGGTGATCAAATGGTATTAGCCATTTCCGAACAAACTAAAAATCAATCTTTCTTACCCTATTAATTATACCTGTCTGAGATATTGCAAAGTTAGATTAAACGACTATATTATAGTGTCTGTTATAGGACAATATATACAACAAATTGGACAACCCGGATCAAAAACTGCGTTACATCTACTTTTTGTCCTACTTTTTGTCTATGGTTTCATCATCAGATTGATATTGGCTTGGCTTTACTCCAAACTGATTTTGAAAACATTTTGAAAAATATGATGGAGTCTTGAAGCCGACCATATAACTTATTTCTGAAACGGTAAATCTGTGTTGGCTTAAAAGCATTGCTGCCTTTTGAAGCCTTACACGTCTGATGTAATCAAGAGGAGCCAACCCCATATATTTTTTTATAAGACGATACAGCTGTTTTGGGGCAACATCACTTTTTTCACATAAAAGATTTACATTCAAATCCGGATCGGAAATGTTATCCTCTATTATCTTAGCGATTTTTGCAAGCATCTTCTCATTTGTGGATTCAGCTTCTATCGGTTTTGATTCCGCCTCGGTTATGGCCTGAATGCGAACTTTTTCCTTTATGTCTGTTCGTGATTTTAACAATTGGTTTATCCGTCCAAGCAATGCAGATGGCTCAAATGGTTTAGTCATGAAAATGTCTATGCCCAATTTGATACTCTCATTTTCTGTCTTGTTGTCAGATTTGGCTGTTAACATTATTATTGGAATGAATGCCAACCGAGGGTTTTGTTTAAGTAATTTCACCATATCAAGACCACTCATAATAGGCATCATTTCATCTGCGATAATAAGGTCGGGGATAAATGATGAAGCGATTGCAATGCCTGAGCGTCCATTCTCAGATGTAATACATTTATACTTATCTTTAAGGACATCTGTTATAAATCCTGCAATTTGTGAATTATCTTCAACGATGAGTATTTTCGGCTTACAATTATCCTCAAGCGACACGACTTGTTGGTCTTTAGGCAACAACTTTTTAGTTATTGGTAAAGTTACGACAAATGAAGTTCCTTGCCCCTCCTTGCTGAACAGACTAATATTGCCGTTCATGAGCTCAAGATATTTTTTTATGAGATATAACCCTAAACCGGTACCTTCTTTTAATTTAGAGGTAGATGGAGCTCTGAACATCCTCTGAAAAACCAATGGCTGGTCTATATCTGAAATCCCAACGCCATCATCAGATACAACAATTTCAACGTGATCTTCGTGTGGACTTATGCCAAATGAAATTGTTGCTCCATCGTCAGAATATTTACAAGCATTTGACAGCAAGTTTGTGATAACAGATTCAAACTTTACAGCATCAGCTTCAATTAAAATCTGAGGTACAGAGGAATGGAATATAAAGTTTTTCTGCGGATTATTCTCTTTGAATATCTCAAAGACTCCTTTGCAAAACTCGACCGCATCAAAAATAGAAAGTATCAATAAGTTCTCATCGGTGTCTTCAAGATGTTGCAGTTCCAGAGTGCGGTGAATCATATTGTTCAAACGCACAGCATTATCATAGACAACTTCAAGGTTTTTTTTGTTCTCCGGATCCTTTGTTTTCTCTTTCATCAAACTAACCGGACCAAGAATCATAGACAATGGTGTTTTAAGGTCATGGGATATTGTTGAAAGAAATGATAACTTTCGTTCCACATTTTCCAAAGCCGATTGCCTTTCCTGTTCTTGTAGAGTTCTGCTGTTCTTTTTACGCATATACCATACAATCCAATATATAACCACAATTGCAATGGATATATATGCCATTATCGCCCACCAAGAGAGTGCCCAAGGGGATTTAACCTTTAAGGGTACAGCAATTGGATCCATCGGAGAACCCACGGCTTTAACCAAGACATTGTATTCACCCATTTTTAGGTCTGAGAATGTTATTATATTAGTCCCTTCTGGCATTACAATCCATCCTCCTATTGTGTCAGTTGGGGATTCTGCAAGTTTATACATGTAGCGATGTACAGACTCTGGAGAATAATCAAGAGAACTAATGACAAGTGTTATGTTTCCACCATAAGGTATTGTCATTCCGTTGGTTCCTCCCTTTATATCAGATAAATTCAAATGTCCTTCACCTCTGTCATTTAAGACCATTCGAATAGTCTTATAGTCTGTGGAATTATCGGTAATATTATTAGCAACCTCAAGTATCTCATCAGTTCCCCAAGATAGACCTTGTTATTCAAAGTATCTTCATATACGGCAGTATAGGATTTTTGTGGAATTGGCAGTAAATTAGCCTCTAATGTTAGTCCATTGATATTCCAAACATTACTTTGGGTAGAAATCCACATTCCATTTCCTACTTTCCCAAGAGCTAAAACAGTTTCATCACTGTTTGTATGCGGAAATTTTACTATATCATATTTATCGTTCTCGGAAAAAATAATAACTCCGCCTTTAAACGCACACCATATTCTGCCCTGATTATCTGAACTTATATTTGTCGGGTATCCTCCTGTTAAATCAAAAATATCATATTTAATGACTTTGTTTGAAGTAGGAGAGAACTTAGTTAATGTGTTATCTCTGAACAACAAAATCCAAATATTACCCCCCTGATCTTTAACTACGTCGTTTACAAGATTGTTAGACAATTCTAAAGACTTATTTTCAGCATTTATAGACATATCTGAAACAATTGTCCTATCCGAACTATTGAATTTTTTCTTATCAACGTAATGAAGGCCATTCAGAAAACTTCCTATCCAAAAGTGTGTATCATCTTCAATTAAAGCATATACCCAATTAGAATTGTGTTCTCCTTGTTTGTCAACGATATAGAATACATCAAACGTATCATTTTTTCTATTAAGTCTATTAATGCCGGCATCTGTTGCAAACCATATATTATTTTCAGCATCTTCATGTATAGCACGAACTCTATTGTGTGAAAGTGAATTAGGTAAATCGGTATGTCTATACCAATGAGGTGTAGAATCATACGACAGGCGTATCACTCCGTTGTTTCCAGCAAACCAAAGATTGTCCTTAGTATCTCTATATATTGAATGAATTTCATTCCCTTCTCCCGAATGGGCAAGAGCACTTAATTCAATAGTACGTAAATAATTTGAGTTAGATGCTATAGAGAAACCTCGTTCATGTCCAGCCCATACACGCGAGTTCGGGATAAGAACTTTATGATTTTCAACCAAGCAAAAGACATAGAGTATTGGGCGGCCTTTCAAGGTCGCCTGATTTATTTGTACAGTTTGGTGTTAATCCCAGAGGACAAGCTGCCCGTTTGACTCGGGTACCTCAAAGTCAAAGTTCACTTCCGGCTTTGTGGCGAAGAAACAATACGCACCCATTGCCGCAAGCAGGTTCATGAGGAAGTTGTGTACACTACGATGGCGGGAGTGGACGAGCTGCGCCACATTCTTCAGCATGTCGTTTATGGATTCGATGATGCTCCTTTTACGAAGCATCATCCTGTCATAGAACGGCATGAGACGCTGTTTCATGTTCGAGCGAAGACCTGTCACAATATGTATGCCGTCATCCCAAAGATGCCCGAAAAGAGACTGCGATATATATCCCTTGTCAGCGTATAGTTTTCCAAACACCCTGTCAGTCAGCGTGTCGATGACTGCCTCATTGCGGTCGTCCACATTGGCGCGTGTCAGTACAAAGTTGATCAGCTCTCCTTTTTCGTTACATAGCAGATGCAGTTTGAAGCCGACATACCATCCCATCGTACTCTTCCCTTTGGCAGCAATATCCTTGAATACCTTCATGCTGAACCGGCGTTTGTTGTGTATGACCGGAATGCAGGTGCTGTCCACAAAACTTATCCCCGTGCACTCTCCGAAACACGCGAGCCGCAGGAACATGGTCATAGCCACAAAACATCGGGGCATGACCTCCACGAAGCGGTTGTAGGAGAATGTCTGCGGAAACAGATGCTTCCAGTGAATGCGCACACATCCCAGATAATAGTGCTTGAAGTTTCGGTACGAATTGAAGTGGAAACAGATCAGAATCGTGATGACCTCGGCATCCGACATCATGCGCTTTCTTTTCCGTTTTGGAGTGTCAGTTGTGGACGGAAGTGCATTTTTTGCCATCTCACCATCAAATTCCTTGCAGAAATCATCTGCAATACAAAAAATTTCAGTAACTTTACTTTCGGTAATCATGATACAGTATTTATTTCTTGATACCTCTAAATTACTAAATATCAGTGATATTACCAAAAGAATCGGCAACTTTTTCAAGCTGCCGATTCAACTTTTTATGGTGTTCCTTATCCCGAACTCGCGTCATACGTTATTTTGAGAATCAGAATATATGCACCAAATTTCATTATCTGCAAGGCTCAGTTCCCGTCTTGAATCATGTCGATAATGTTTTATGCACTCTTTTGACATATCAAATACTCCATCGTCAGTGCCTATTAGTATATGGCCATTGCCGCCATTATACAGGCTTTTAATATTGTTATTTCCAATAAGTGCTATCTTTTCCCAGTTATCATTTGCAGGGGTGTACATGTACAAAGACCCTTCTCCGCCAATATAAATATGTTCCTTATCTTGAGATTCCAATAAGCAATTTGCAAATAAACGGGAGGAAAGTTCAAAGTCATCAGCTTTGACCTTCAACGGTCGAAACATTTCAGCATTAATATCCCAACGAGCTAAACCATTATATGTGCCAACGTATAATATGCCTCTGCTGTCACGCATGATAGAGTAAACCGACTTATGCGGCAACCCTTTGGAATAATCAGTTATAATATTACTGTTTAGATTAAATTTATATATGCCATTTAGACCCCCGACCCAAATATCATCATCGATCAATAGTAAAGATCTGATTTCTTTTGGTGAATCAATGTCAGATTCGATTACTTGCCCCGAGGCATAATCATATGTCAATAATCCATTGTTGCTTCCTATAAAAAGTCGATTATCCTTTTCTACAATAGAATAAACTTGGGTCCCGAAAATCTCAGTTTCTCCAACAGGATGTGTCGTGATACCGTCATAAAAATACAAACCACTGTTCGTTCCAAGCCACATAATTCCTCTACTATCCCGGAAGATACAAAACACAGCTGTCTTCTTACCATCAACAGCTACATTTTTCCATGAAAATTCCGGCTCTGGCAACTGAGGTGCTGAGAATGCTTTCCATGGTCCAATCATAGCAAGGATGATGCAAATTATTTTTAGCAACCTTTTTTCCAATGCTTCTGTTCTCATATTTACTGGTGGTATTAAATCCAATTGCAAAGTTACTAATTTTAAGGGATGTAGCGGATTAAATGTCTCATCTTTAAGACAACATTTTGGACAATCAATACAACAAATCGGACTTTCTATTGAATTAATAACCGCTACCATCATCTTATTATCAGATAATGGTAGCGGTTGTATATTGTGGAGATTACTCTTCTCCGAATTTCTTGGCTATTTTCATCCAAGTATCAGATGTCGAGATATTATATGTCCGATCTTGTTGCCAACCATTGATATATTCTTGGCTTGTCCAAGTCGAGTCAGAAAGGAAATAATAGCGTCCGCTCTGGTTCCGGCACAAGTAGGTATCAAAATAATATGTTGAAGAACCCTCTTCTGCTTGTTTCATTGGTATTATTTGCCAATTTCCAAAGCCATCATCGGTAAAGTCTCCTGTTATATAGCCTTTTTTATCGCTTCCGGCTTCCCACATATTAACTTCAAAAGTTACTTTCACATTGTAATCTCCATAAGCTTCCATACCACCATGTTTCAGGAGATTATTATTGAAGTCAAAAAATGCGACGTTTTCCCAATTGGAACCAACGCCCCAAAGTGTTTGATTATTTGCGGATACCCAGAAAGGTTCCCATGCGCTGAATCCAGCTCCACCATTAGCTATAAGAGCCTCTTTTACTTCAATAAGGAAATCTTTTTGAAGCTGTGGACAAGGTGTTTCTGGATAACCCATACACATCTTACTCATGAGATTAATATTGTCATCGTTCCATGCTCGCGTCCATATATGACCGGTTTCTGCTACAAAAAGTCGAACTCCATATGTAGAGTAGAGGCGAGCGGCAAACTCTCCAAGTTGTGCCGGCGTATAATCTTGCCACTGAGGATAATACGAAACTCCGAGCAAGTCGAATGATTTTAGTCCGTATTTCTTATGGTTCGATACCCAATACATCGCATCATTGGGGTTCATGGCAACGTGAAGTATCGTCTGTATATTCTTTCTATTATCAGAATTGAAATCAGCAACGGCTTGAAGGCCCGCATTAAATAATTTTGTATTTCTAACAAAATTTGTAGGTTCAAGGTCAGCATTATCTGCGACCATGATTGATTTGTTAGTCTCATTACCTATTTGAACCAATTCAGGTAAAAGATTTGTGTTCATTAGGTGTGTCAAGGTCTGATATGTGTAATTGTACACGGAATCGGCAAGTATATCAGAATATTTCACTACTGGTCGCCAAGCTTCTGGAACAAGATTTTTCTCCGGAAGAGGATTTTCTTCAAACATTCTGTCTTCATTGGTTAAAAATTTAGGTTTATAAATACATCGCAAAAGTAATATCAATGTTTGTTTAATGGATTGAATAACTGGACGAATAATATTAGAAATTGGAAGTTTGTTGGACTTTGTCCATTTTAATAAGTTGTTTGTCCGATTTATATATTATTGTCATAATACAAAGCAGATATTAAAATCAAGTCAGGCATCAAGTAGTGATACTCGGTGCCTGACTTGGTTATGTTCCGAAAGGTCGGAATGACGGCCTGTTTGGTGTAATTGGCGGACGATAAATCTCTATTGGCTCTGCCACCATTGACTTTTTATTGTCGGTTGCTTGACCGGGAGGTTCAACAACTTTGACGGATTGCTGTTGGGTGTCGGGCTTGACTTCCTCGCCGTCCTTTTCGTCATGTTTAGGTGCTAACTCGGCGGCGATTTTGCGGTCGAGGGCGGCAAGTTCTGATTTGAGTTGCTTCAGCTCGTCCTCCTTGCCCCATGTCTTTGCCATGATGCTTTCGAGGATTGGAACATCAGCTTTGAGCTTGGCGGTGCGTTCCTCGTACTGGGCGATTATGCCGGGGATTTTCTCCAAAGCGTTGACGAAGTTCATGCAGGCGGCATGGGTGTCAGCCATTGCCAACTGACCGTTGTTGTACTTGTATTTGTAATTGCCTTCGACAACAAAACGGTTCTGCACTTTCTCAATACCGTCAGACACCACTCTTTCGGAGATAATGCTGATCGGGAAGCCGTAAACCTCGCCGATACGCTGATACTGACCGTGGGTGTCGGTGCGCTGTGCCAGTCCTTGCAGGTGGATACCCATGTTTTTCTCATCGAAAAGATTGCAGGTGTCAATCGTGAGATTGTTGACAGGGTTGCCCTCCTTGTCACGTTGCACAACCTTGTCATAACGCTCCCAATCCGCTTTCATGCGCTCGATCGCCGCCTCGTTGTTGGCGATGTCATGGGTAATGGTTTGGAGTTTGAACTCGCTGTCGCCACGTCCTTTGTTGAACGACTTACGTTCACTCTCCAACGCCGCTATCCGCTTTTCAAGTTTTGCCTTGTCGAGCAGGTCGGTGTTGCCGGAGAGTATCGCCATGTACTCTGAGAAATTCATGCCGTTCTTCTCGTCCATAGAACCCTCGTCGATAGTTCGCGCTCCCAAAGCACCGCTTTTGAGCTGGGCGATGAAAGTAGCCTTGCAGTGAAGAAGGTTGAACTTGTATGAGTCAAGCGACTTTTCAACCGCATAGATAATCACATCAACCTTATTATCAGCATATAACTTGGCTATCTCATTACCTGCTCGAATGGCTCTGCCATCGCGTTGTGTGAGGTCTGACGGTCGCCACGGTGTATCCAAATGATGGATGCAAACCGCTCTTTTCTGGGCGTTTACTCCAGTACCCAACATCGAAGTTGAGCCGAAAAGCACACGCACATCGCCGTCATTCATAGCCTGAATGACTGCCTTGCGTGACCGCTCAGTCTTACACTCTTGGATAAACCGTATCTCATGCGCCGGAATACCATAATCCTCAATCAACTTTCGCTTAATCTCGGAATAGACATTCCACTCTCCGGGCTTGTAAGTGCCGAGGTCACTGAAAACAAACTGTGTGCCACGTTGAGCGTCATACTTGTGATAGTATTCAGCAATCATCTTGGCGCAGTGTGAAGCCTTGTTGTTCGGATCATCTTCGTATGCCGGAGAAATCATGCGCATATCCAGTGCCATTTTACGGGCATAGTCCGTGGCGATGAGCATCTTTGCCTTTTCCTCGGTTTCCGACAACGGTTCACGCCCCAATATTGTGGCGTCGCCGCTCTTTGCGAACTCCATCAGCTTCTGGATAAAGTCCTCCTGCTGTGGTGTAGGCGGAATGTTGTGCAGTATCTCATTCTTTGCCGGACGGTCAACACCAACATCCTCTGCCGTCTTATAATCGGTTATCTCATTGTAGAAAGCCGCCAGCTCCGGCACTTTGATAAAGTAGCGGAAACGCTCCTTTGCCACGATACTGTTCGTTACGTTAAACTCATAGTCGGTTGTTTTCTTTGCGAATATCGCCGCCCATGCGTCAAAACACCGGATGTCCTGTCTTTCAAGTTCTTTCGGACGCAGATACTTGAACAACAAATACAACTCTGTGAGGGAGTTGGAGATTGTAGTACCCGACAAGAATGTCGCGCCGAGGTCTTTGCCTGTCCGTTCCTGAATGGTGCGTATGGCATAGAGAAGATTGAGCGCACGTTGGGAGCCTTCCGAATTGCCGAGTCCTGCAACACGGTCATGGCGGGTGTTGAACATCAGATTTTTGAACTGATGGCTTTCGTCAACGAAAATGTGGTCTATACCCATTTGCTTGAAATCAACGATGCTGTCCTTGTTCTGCTCCATCTGATATTGGAGCGTTTCAAGTTTGGCGGTCAGGTTCTCCTTGCGCTTGATAAGACCTTTGAGCATACCGCGTGAAACGTCCTTCCCCTGCTGCTTGACAACTTCGAGGTTTTCCTCCACCGAGTCAAGTTCAGCCTGAAGGATCTCCTGCTGAATTTCCGGCGACTGAGGGATTTTGCCGAACTGGTCGTGCGACATAATCACGCAGTCATAGTCATTGTTCTTTATTTGGTTGAAGAAATTGACGCGGTTTTTCGCCTCAAAACTCTTGGCATCGGCGAACAGGATACGGGCGTTGGGATATGCCGCCTGATAGGTCATGGCAATATCGGCAACATTGGCTTTCAGTCCGATAATCATAGGCTTGTGTGCCAATCCCAATCGCTTCATCTCATGCGCTGCCATGCACATTATCAGCGTCTTACCGGTTCCCACCTCGTGGTCGCATATTCCGCCGCCGTTCTGCTTGAGCATCCAAACGCAGTCCTTCTGCGACTGGTATATTGACTTGACATTGCAACGCTCTCCCAACAGTTTCATGTTGATGTCGGGGAATGTCTGGTGTGACCCGTCATAATGCGGACGCACGAAACAGTTGAACTTGCGGTTATACATATCCACAAGCTGCTCCTTGAACTCCGGCGACTGAGCCTCCAGCCAATCGGTAAAGCCATTGCGGATCTCATCAATCTTGGAGTTGGCGAGTTGTATAGCCTCGGCATCAGGCACTTTTATGTCGTGTCCGTTCTCATCCTGACCGATACACTTCTTGATTTCCGGCACAGTGTTGTGCAGGGCGTGTTTCAACAAGTTCATGCCGTCATAGGTACGATAGTGTCCACGGACGCAATACTCCTCCCATATCTTCATGTTCTTGTGTTGGGCAGTGCAGGAATATTCGTCCATAGAGGGCGTATATGCTATTTTCACATCAGTACCGTAGAGGTTGCTCATATATGCGGAGTATATCCCTGTCGGTATCCATCGCTCTCCGAAATTAAAGTCCAGTTCATCAAATGTAATGCGGCGCGGTGTCGCTTCCTCCAACGCTCTCAAAGACTCCTTTGACAAGTCGATGAACGGCTCAACGCCGTCAAAACCGGGAAAATCCTTGATACGTTCTTCCTCGCGGTCAATCCACGCCTTGACCTCCTCGGCTTTCTGCACCACGTTTCCGGCGATGAAGCGGTCGGCTATTTCATAGTTCGCAACCAACGGATTATAGAAAATGTGTCCGACGAGGCTGTCAATCATCGCGTCCTGCTCCATATCGACAAGACTGCCCATATATTCGAGGTTTACCTCTCCATATTTATTAAGCGACGCTGATAACGCCTCCATAGGTGTATCGACAGAAGTAACTTCGTCAACGGCGAAGGATACCGGGTGGTCGAATATATCAGCCTTGACAAAATGCCCGTTTTCACCACGCTCCAATGCGAGTGCGTCACGGCCGTTGGCGTCCATAAGGATAAACTTGGCGTTCTGCTTTTCGTTGAGGTTGCCGTATCTGTCCACAAACTCATCATAATACTCGTTGAGGTGTTCACGCATATCAGCATTTTCCTCATGCGTTTCAGCCTCGTAATGATAGAGTTGCTGATATGTTTCCGACAGGGTAATATAGAGCATGGCGCGTTTCTCCTGCTCCGGTTTGATTGGGAGTGGAGTGAATATCGCACCATTCTTGCGAACCTCCGAAAGAAAGCCGACCTGACCGTTATCCACGACCATTGAGCCGTTCTGGTGGAAATACTGAATATCCTCGGAAAACTTGCGGGGCGACATATCACGCTCGACGGTTTCCGGCTTTTCAACTTTTGCCACTCTTGGCTGTGGAACAAAATAGCCCTCGGTCTTTTCGATGACAGTGCCATTCTCCGTGATTATCTTTTTCTTGGTAGCTTCCGCTGCCTGTCGTTCAGCTTCCATTTCCGCCATCTGACGGTGGGCTATGCTCATCATCGTTTCGTAGAAGCCGTTGATGGGCGGATTGTCCTCCCAGTTCAGAGAACCGTAAAATTCCAACTCCTTTTCAGATAGCGGGCGGAATTTCTTGGCGGTAGCATCTGAAATTTCAATTTTCGGTGTGGGTTTCGGCTTATCTTCCTCGGTCCTTGGCTGTCGTGGCTGACGCTTCGGTTTCTGCAATGGTTCTAACTCTCCGAAAAGATTATAGGCGAACAGACGCGGGTCGGGATTATCGTTATAGTCGGGCCCACCTTCGGTTTCAATCTCCTGCGGTTGCGGCTTGACTTCCGGTGTTGGTGGTTCAACAGGTTCAGGAGCCGGCTTTGGTTCAACCGTCGGTGGCGGCGTTATAATCTCCGTAGGCTTGTATTCCTTCTTTTGTTTCTGCTTTGGATCTTCAAGTTGCTCACAGATAGCCACACTTTGCCCGGCTCTTACGAGCATGGGGAGATAAGTGTCGAGGGCATGATGCGGAAAACCGGCAAGTTCGATGCTCCCTGCTTTGCCGTTGCGTCGTCGGGTCAGTGTTATATTCAGTATCTCCGACGCTTTCACGGCATCTTCGCCCATCATCTCATAGAAGTCGCCCACACGGAATATCAATATCGCGTCCGGGTGTCGTTTCTTCATCTCCTTGTATTGCGTCATCAACGGAGTTTCAGTAACCTTTGTTACTTTGGGCTTGGGCGCAGGTATCGGTTTTACAGGGTCTGGCGTAGGCGGCTTTATGCCTTGGTTGTTATACAATTCAAGGTTCAGACGCAGACGCAAAGAATCTTCCAACGCATCACGCAAATCTCTTGCTATACCATAGACACCGCCCTCATGTTTGTAGATGATAGCCGGTTTGCCGTATGGGTCAGTGCCAATTTTCGCCTCGGTGCAGATGATATTCTGCGGATATGCCGCAAAATATTTGTTTGTCGGTGCTTTTGTATCACGGTCAACGATTGACTGGATGAAAAATTCCTCATCAGCCGACATTCCTTTCTTACCCGTATGCTTTTGCAGGATAATCAAGTCTGAGCCTGTATCCGTTCCGGCGTTATCGGAGAAAGTGTTGTTTGGCAATCGTACCGCTCCCACAAGGTCAGAGCGTTTCATAAGCTCAATGCGCACGAAGGGGCTGGCGGCGTTCATCACACCCTGCGATGTGATAAAGGCCACAATACCTCCCTCGTGCACCGAGTCCAGTGCTTTGAGAAAGAAATAATTGTGGATAGCCTTTGTTGACTGACGGTAGGCAATCTCCTTGCTTGTGGCATATCGAGGATCGGCGACCGCAAAGTCACCGAAAGGAATATTTGATGCAGCCACATCAAAGTATCCCTCAAAATCAGGGTCAATTTTCTCGAATCCTTTATCTCGGTGAGATAGATGGGTGCAGGGCAGATAGGATTTTGCCTGTCAGCAAATCTTTCTCAAAGGCGAGTGCCTCCGTGCCCGATAGTTCTCATTTTTAAGAAAAGAGTCGATGAAAGCACCTTGCCCGGCAGACGGTTCAAGGAACTTTTTAATCTTAACACCTCTTTCACGCAGTGAAGTGGCAAGCGCATTCAATGATAGGTGCAGGAGTATAGAACGCCGTCAATACGGACGCTTTCAGCGAGTCCATGTATGCGGCAAACTCCCGGTCGTCCTTTGAATAGTCGTGAATAAGACGGCGCAGTTCAACCGTAGGCGCAAACAGCTCAATGTCGCTCTTGCTCCACTTGGCGGCATCGGCAAGTTCGTTGGCGTCCTGCAAGATACATTTCAGCCC
>PDYJ01003096.1_pt1 | contig 57244 bp, 58 predicted proteins | sample 1430841 | NCBI WGS metagenome assembly PDYJ01 (sample SAMN07237672, study PRJNA390542) | Gut metagenome, whole genome shotgun sequencing project. | isolation source: fecal pellets | host: Mus musculus | place: USA: New York, NY | collected 2016-10
ACGAGCAATTTCTTGTACTCCAGCCGTTATTTCTCTACGCGATCCATAGTTAAAGGCAAAATTCAATACCATTCCTGTATTATTAGCTGTTTCTGCCATGGCTTTTTGAGTTACTAAATATGTCTTCTCAGGTAATTCGTCTACAAATCCATGATATTAACCCGAACGTTATTTTCCATTAGTTCCGGCATAAACTTATCAAAAAAGTCAATTGGTAAACGCATCAAATAGTTTACTTCATCAGTCGGACGAGCCCAATTTTCAGTTGAAAAAGCATAAAGTGTTAAAACTTTTATCCTAATTTATTGGCGGCAAGAGCAATATTTCGAATATTATCCATACCATGACGATGTCCGACAAAACGTGGTAAATGTCTTTTTTTTTGCCCATCTACCATTTCCATCCATAATTATGGCTAAATGATTAAGTGGTTTTTTTGATTCTGACATATCTTATCAAGTCCTAAACTAACCTTGAGTAATTTCTCGACTTTTTGATCTGCTAATTTATCAATTTCTTTAGTAGCATCATCAGTTACTTTTTGAACTTGTTTTTCTAAACTACGTTGTTCATCTTCAGTAATATCGCCATCTTTTTCTTGACGCTTTAAAGTATCCATTGCATCTCGACGAACATTACGTACAGCAATCTTACCTTTTTCAGCAAGCTTGCCTACTTGCTTAGCAATTTCTTGACGACGTTCACCAGTTAATTGCGGAATAACAATTCTAATTACAGTACCATCATTAGCTGGAGTAATTCCAAGATCAGAAGCTAAGATAGCATGTTCAATGTCATCTAAAGTTGATTTATCATAAGGCGTTACCATTAAAACACGAGCTTCAGGAATACTTACACTAGACATTTGTGTAAGTGGAGTTGGAACACCGTAGTAGTTAACCTTAATTCCATCCAATAAGCTTGCATTTGCAACGCCGGCACGAATACCACCTAATTCCTTTTGGAATACAGCGATAGACTTTTTCATATTATCTTTTGCTTTTTCAATTACTTCATTAGCCATTATTTATCACCTTTGATTACAGTACCAATATTTTCACCCATAACAACTTTCTTGATGTTACCAGGCTTATTTACATTAAAGACAACTAGTGGAATATTATTATCCATAGACAATGAACTAGCTGTACTATCCATTACTTTTAAGTTCTTTGAAATCAAATCAAGTTGAGTTAATTCAGAGTATTTCTTAGCATTTGGATCAACTTTAGGATCAGCTGAGTAAAACGCCGTCAACTCCATTTTTAGCCATCAAAATTACATCTGCATTAATTTCAGCTGCTCTTAAAGCTGCAGTAGTATCGGTTGAGAAGTAAGGATTACCGGTACCACCACCAAAAAATAACAACACGGCCTTTTTCTAAATGACGAACGGCTTTACGACGAATATAAGGTTCTGCAATTTGACGCATTTCAATTGATGTTTGTACTCGTGTTGGAACGCCCAAGTTTTCTAATCCATCTTGTAATGCTAGACCATTCATAATTGTTGCTAACATTCCCATGTAGTCTGCCTGAGCTCTTTCCATACCCAGATTTGCACCAGTTTCACCACGCCACATGTTTCCACCGCCACACACAATGCCGATTTCAACACCCATATCGTGAACAGACTTAATTTCTTCAGCTAGATGCTTAATAACCTCTGGGTTAATACCAGTACCTTTTTCACCAGCAAGGGCCTCACCAGAAACTTTTAAAATAATACGTTTATACTTAACTTGACTCATAAATTTACCTCCTCATTGCTTTTATCATTTTACCATAAAATCACTGCAATATATTATACCGAAAAAAGGAGCAACGCCTAAGCGTTACTCCCATTTTTAAGTAAATAATTACTTCATTTGTTCACGTACTTCGCAGCAAAGTCTTCTTGCTTCTTTTCAATACCTTCGCCAACTTCGTAACGTTGGAAAGCAACTAACTTAGCTCCCTTTTCCTTCAAGAATTCGCCAACAGTCTTGCTGTCGTCCATAATGTAGTTTTGTGATAAAACTGCAAATTGCTTATCAACTTGAGTATTATCATCAATAAGCGTTGCATCTTACCAGGAATAATCTTATCCCAAATCTTTTCAGGCTTACCTTCTTCTTTAAGTTCAGCCTTAATGTCTTCTTTAGCTTTAGCTAAAACATCATCGCTTAATTGTTTTTCTGAACCATAAACAAGGTGTGGTAATGGCTTCTTGTTTACCAAAGCACGACTTTCGTTATCTTGATCAATCTTGTGGTTCATAACAGCTAATTGATCAGTGATGAATTCATCATCTAATTCATCAGGTGAGATAACTTTAGGACTCATAGCAGCAATGTGCATAGCTAAATGCTTAGCAGTAGCTGCATCAGCACCTTCTAAAACAGTGATAACACCAATTTGGCCACCATTGTGTTGGTATGCACCAAATTCTTGGTCATCAGTTTTTTCTTCTAAAGCGAAACGACGTAAAACGATCTTTTCACCAATAGTAGCAGTTGCATCTACGAATGACTGACCCAAAGTAGTACCATCAGCCATCTTTAATTCTTCAGCTGCTTCCATGTCAGCAGGTTTACCTTCAGCAATAGTTTTAGTAGCTTCATTAACTAATTTAACAAACTTATCGTTTGAAGAAACGAAGTCAGTTTCTGAGTTAACTTCAGTAATAGCTGCAACATTACCATCAACGTAAACGCCAGTTAAACCTTCAGCTGCAACACGGTCAGCTTTCTTAGCAGCCTTTGCCATACCTTTATCACGAAGGTATTGAACTGCCTTATCCATGTCACCGTCAACTTCTACTAATGCTTTCTTGGCATCCATAACACCAGCACCAGTACGTTCACGTAATTCTTTAACTAATTGAGCAGTAATTTTTGCCATTAATATGTCCTCCTACAGAACTAACAGTAAAAACAAATTAGTCTTCTGATTTTTCAACAACTACTTCGATGGATTCTTCTTCATCGTCTTCAGCTGCTGCTTTATCAGCCATTTCTTTTTCAACATCTTCGCTGTCATCTTGGCCTTGCTTACCTTCGATAATTGCATCAGCCATAGCACCTGAAATCAAACGAATTGCACGAATTGCGTCATCGTTTGCTGGAATAACAACGTCGATTGGATCTGGATCAGTGTTAGTATCAACCATAGCTACTACAGGGATACCTAAAATGTTTGCTTCGTGAACAGCGATCTTTTCTTTCTTAGGATCAACAACAAACATAACATCTGGGATTCTTGGCATATCTTCAATACCGCCTAAGAATCTTTCAAGTTTTTCCATTTCCTTAGTCAAAAGTGCAACTTCCTTCTTTGGTAATACGTCGAAAGTGCCATCTTCTGACATTTGCTTTAATTCCTTTAATCTCTTAACACGGCTTTGGATAGTAGTCCAGTTAGTCAAAGTACCACCTAACCAACGTTGGTTAACGTAGTATTGACCTGCACGTGTAGCTTCTTCTTTAACAGCGTCTTGTGCTTGTTTCTTAGTACCAACAAACAAGAATACGCCACCGTCTTGAGCAACTACCTTAACGTAGTTGTAAGCGTCATCTAACATCTTAATAGTCTTTTGTAAGTCAATGATGTAGATTCCGTTTCTTTGAGTGAAAATGTAAGGAGCCATCTTTGGATCCCATCTTCTAGTTTGGTGACCAAAGTGGACACCTGCTTCAAGCAATTGCTTCATAGTAACAACTGTCATAAAAAAATTCCTCCTGGTTAATTCCTCTCAAGAGGTCGTATTAAATTCTGACCAATAAATGGCACCTAGGAATTTAATCGCTCTTGATGTGATATAAATTTAATATGCGAAACGCATACTTGAACATTGTAACTAATTAATTTTATAAATGCAATTAAAATTTTACATTATGTTCTTTTAAAAACTCTTCTTTCCATTTTCTTGAATGGTGTTTGAACCATATTCTCTCTTTAAGGCCAGTTTTTTTATCATCAAATTCTTCATGATAAATCATTTTTACTGGTCGACGTGTTTTTGTGTATTTAGCTCCTTTTCCTTCATTGTGCATCTTTAATCGATGAGCTAAGTCATTTGTAAAACCACCATAGAAACTTCCATCATTACACAATAAGCAGTAAAAATAATATTTTTCTTTTTTAGGCCCTTCTTCCTTATTTTCAGTGGTAACTTTTTTTATTTCAGGTGTAAAGGATCCGTCTTGATTATGAACAACAATGGCATCCCTCAAAACTAAACCATCACTCGCAGTATTTCTAATTGCTTCTACCACAACTAAATTAGCATCTGCCTCTCTCTTAGAGACAAATGGTTGCACCCACTTTACACTCAGTTGATTTTCTAAGCAATAGTGCATAATTTCCCCCAAACGCTCAGGCCGATGAACCATAAACATTTTGCCTTTCATCTTCAGCATATCACTTGATACTTTAATTATTTGCTCAAGGTTAATTGCTAGTTCATGTCTTGCTAAGGCCTTTTTTTCATCCGGATTAACAATATGACCTTGAGGAACTTTGAAATAAGGAGGATTAACAACAACTACATCATACTTATCTTTACCTAATTTTTTCGGGCATCTAATGCATTCAGACAATGGACTTCTATCCGATTTTCTAATTTATTCAATTTAATACTTCGTCTTGCCTGATCAGCTATTTCTTTTTGAATCTCCAACCGCATCATAATGTGCCCGGTTAAAATAGGACATGTAGATACTAGCAGCCCCATTACCACTACATAAATCAACAACTTTATAATTGTCATGGATTTTATTTTGCGCAAAATATCCAAGAAGAAGCGTATCTAAAGAAAAGAAAACGCATCTTTTTCTTGGATGATTTGTAGGTCATCATTGTACATATAATCAATTCGTTCATTAGGTTTCAATAGATCCATTTTCTATACCCTTCTAAAAATTCTTTGCTGTATTGTATAATACTATAGATAAAATTGGAGGAAAGATCATGTTTTATAAAATTATTCGCCCAAATCGCCCGATTTATTGTCTGGGTACTTAATGGACATTTTACATGTTCATCATAAAGACCGTATACCAAAAGGTAACTATATTTTAGTAGCCCCTCATCGAACTTGTGGGAACCAATTCTTTTTGCCTTGGCTGCAAGTCCAATGGAATTTATGTTTATGGCAAAAAAAGAACTTTTTAAAAATCCTATTTTGAGATTTATTTTAGTGCATGCACATGCTTTTTCAGTAGATCGCGATAATCCTGGTCCTTCTGCAATTAAAATTCCTGTTAAAGGATTACGCAAAGGTGATCTATCTTTGATTATTTTTCCTTCCGGAACTCGTCATTCTGAAGAATTAAAAGTGGCGCATTTGTTATTGCCAAAATGGCTAATAAGCTTTAGTTCCTGTGGTTTATCAAGGACCTTTAACTTTTAAGGGCTTACTAAAAAGAAAACCTTTAGACATTTGTTTTGGTGATCCAATCTATATTCCACGTCGCGAAAAGATTAATAAAGAAACTACACCTGCTCTATACCAGCAATTGGAAGAAGCTTGGGACAAGTTAGATAAAGAACAAAATCCTGACTTTCACTATATCGCAAAATAATTTTTTTATTATTCAAGATTTTTAGTGTTAAAATGACATAGTCTAGTGTAGAAAAGGAGAATCAATAATGTTAGAAAAACCTTTGTATAAAATAATGCTTAGTCATTCATTTAATATCCCTGTAAAAGTTACATACTGGGATGGAAAATCAGAAATTTATGGAAATGGCACACCGGAAGTGGAGGTTATTTTTAACAAAAAGATTCCTTTTAAAGAAATAACAAGTAACGCTTCTTTAGCTTTAGGTGAAGCTTATATGGATAAAGACCTTGAAATTAAGGGTAGTATCCAAAAATTAATTGAAGCAGCATATGAAAGTAGTGAATCATTTATGCGTGCTTCAAAATTTAGAAAATTTTTACCTAAGCAAAAGCATACTGAGAAGCAAAGTCAAGAGGATGTTCAAAGTCACTATGATATCGGTAACAATTTTTATAAACTATGGCTTGATCCAACTATGACATACTCATGTGCTTACTTCACTAATGGTAATAAAGATGATCTTGAAGCTGCTCAAATTGCTAAAGTTCATCATATTCTTCAAAAGTTAGATCCTAAACCAGGTAAGACTTTATTAGATATTGGTTGTGGCTGGGGAACCTTAATGTTAACTGCAGCTAAAGAATATGGACTTAAAGTTACCGGAGTTACTTTAAGTCAAGAACAATTTGACTTAGTCAACCAAAAGATCAAGGACATGGGACTTGAAAATCAAGCCGAAGTTTTACTTGAAGATTACCGTGAATTAGGTAATCGTGATTTTGATTATGTTACTTCTGTAGGTATGTTTGAGCACGTTGGTTCAGAAACCTAGGAGAATACTTCAAAGACGTTGCTAAATACCTAAAGCCACACGGTGTTGCCTTAATTCATGGTATTACTCGTCAACAAGGTGGGGCTACCAATGCTTGGATTAACAAATATATCTTCCCAGGTGGCTACATCCCTGGCCTAGTAGAAATTGTCTCAAGAATTGAAGAAGCTAACTTACAAATTGCTGACATGGAAATGCTTCGCCGCCACTATCAAAGAACTCTTGAAATTTGGGATAAAAATTTCAATGACCATCTTTCAGAGGTTGAAGGAATGATGGGCGAACGCTTTGTAAGAATGTGGGATATGTATCTTCAAGCTTGTGCTGCTTCCTTTGAATCAGGAAACATTGATGTTATTCAATACCTATTAACAAAGGGTCCATCTGGTAAAAACTTACCAATGACTCGTCAATATATGTTGAATGATAAATAAAATATACTTCATACAAAAAGCTCGGTCTTAAATGAAGTGCCATAGAAAAGTTAGACATTTATAAAATTTTAAAGATTTGATAATACACGATTTCTGTATTTTACAGGAGTCGTGTATTTTAATTTGTTTGATCTTCTAACATTGTTAAACCAATAAATATAATCTTTCAGAATTTCCTTCATCTCTTCTAAACTTCCAATCTTAAGTCGATTCAGTTTTTCTCTCTTCATTAAATTAAATATCGTTTCTCCTGGTGCATTATCATGACAATTTCCTTTTCGGGACATGCTTTGGATTATATTCATTTTCTTTAGTCGAGCCTGATAGCCTGGATTCTGATATTGAAAGCCTTGATCTGAATGAAGGATAGGAGCAGCTCCTGGTGGAAGATTATCTGCTAGTTCATCTAGCATATTATAAATAGTTTTCATTTCAGGAGAATAACTTACTGCACAAGCTAGAATCTCCAAAGAAGCCTCATCTACTACAGGAGAAATATAAACTTTCTTGCCGCTAGTTAGTTTATATTCAGTTACATCGGTATGAAGAACTTTATAGGGGATAGTTTCATCAAAAGTTTGATTTAGGATATTTGGTGCTTTCTTTCCTACATTACCCTTATACGAACTATATTTACCAGTATTTTTATGATAAATTGTTGTTTTTATTCCTAAACTTCTCATTAACTTACGTACTGTTTCTAGAGAAAGTTTAAATCCTTCATCTCTTAACGCTCCCCACATAGGACGATAACCATATGTTTCTTGTCCTTCATAGCCATAATAGATTTCTTGAATCTTCTCTTTTACTAAAGCATACTTATCAGCTTGATTAATTCTATTTTTTACATTGTCATAGTAAGTCTTTCTATTTAATTTGAGCACTTTAAATAAGACCTTAAGTTTAATTTGATGGTGTTTTGCCCGAATATCCTGTATTAATTGTGTTTTTTTGTTTGTTGGATAACGTGGATATCGGGCAGCCACTTTTTTTAAGACAAGATTTTCCACTCTAAGTCTTTCTAATTCAGCTTCCTGCTTAAGAATTTTTTCTTCATACTTTTGCTTTTCACTAAGTTCTAACTTTTTAGTTGTCTTCTTACTCTTTTTAGGCACTTTCCTAGGCCGACCTTTCTGTTTAGGCAGCAGCCCAGCATATCCTTCTTCATTGAACTTTTTAGCCCAATTGTATACTTGAGAATCACTAATATTAAACTTAGCCGCTACCTTTGAAACTCCAATAGAATGTGTTAAATAGTAGCGTACCACATTTAGCCTAAAGTCAGAAGAATAAGTAGTTTTAGTATGTTTAACAGATAAGGCAGCTAAACCTTGACACTTAGCCTTATCAATCCATCTACGAATAAGAGTCCAATGAATATTATATTGTTTAGCTAAACCTTTTATTGAATCTTCATGATTTAAATATTTGGAAACAATTTCAATTTTTAATTCAGTCGAATATTTGGTCATAAAAAAATACCTCATAATTATTAGATTTTATGTCTAACAATTATGAGGCACTTCAAAACGACCGAGCTTTTTATTTATCGCTGTTTTGCTGAAGCTTATAAAGATTGTAGTAATACCCTTTCTTCTTCAATAGTTCCTCATGTGTTCCACGTTCAACAATTCTTCCCTTATCCAAAACAATAATTTGGTCTGCATCTGCAATTGTTGAAAGACGGTGTGCAATTGCCAAAGTTGTTCTTCCTTGACGAAGCTTTTTTAATCCCTCTTGAATTAAATTCTCAGTTTCTGTATCAACATTAGCCGTCGCCTCATCCAGAACTAAAATTTTAGGATCAGTTACTAAGGTTCTTGCAAATGAAATTAATTGTCGTTGTCCTTGACTAAGTTCTGATCCACCTTCAATCACTTTTGCATGATATTTACCAGGCATTTTTTCAATAAATGAATCTGCTTGTACTGTTTGAGCAGCATCTTTAATTTGTTGATCTGTAATTTTATCATTATACAAGCGAATATTTGAAGAAATGTCCCCATAAAACATAAAAGGCTCTTGTAAAACTAATCCTAGTTTTTTACGTAATTCTTTTTTCGGAAACTTTCTAATATCAATGCCATCAATAAGGACTTGTCCACTACCAAATTCATAAAATCTCATCATTACATTGATAATTGAACTCTTTCCTGATCCAGTATGACCAACAATTCCTAAAGTTTCACCCGGATTAACTACAAAAGATACATCATGTAAGATTTCATTCTTTCCATCATAAGAAAAGCTGACATTTTTAAATTCAATCTTTCCCTTTGAAATAACTGCGGTTTCATCATTTTCTTGTCGCGGTTCATATTCTTTTTCATCCATAATTCTAAAAATACGTTTACCTGCCACAATTCCATCCTGAAAAGAAGTCATTCGATCCATCATAGTAGAAATAGGATTAAAAAATTGTTGTACATATTGAGAAAAAGCATATACAATTCCGGCAGGAACAAAAGTCTTTTGCAATGGAAAACCAAAATACATTAACACTAGTGCAAGAGCCAATGAATAAAGCAAACTAGTCATTGGCGATAATAAAAGCGAGTTAACTCGAATCAAATTGAAACGTGTTCTCATTAAAGTACCATTCTCATTTTCAAAATGGTTTGTCATTCTTTTTTCCTGCTTAAATTGCTGAATTAGAGAAACACCCTCAATAGATTCATTTAAATTAGTATTAATTCGACTAAGCCGTTCCCGAAAAGCACGATACAATCTAGAACTCTTTTGTGTATAAATCCAGAAAATAAAACCTAGAATTGGTAAAAATAGCAAGACAATTAATGCTGCAAATTTATTCGTTACATACATTGCTATAAAAGCAGTTACTAAAGAAAATACACCAATAACTACTTGACAAAGTACTCCTAAAAAGTCGCTTAGAGTCATTGTATCATTTGTAACTCTTGAGACAATTGAACCTGCTGGAGTTTGGTCAAAATAACGCATCCCTAAACTATGAAGTTTTCGATACAAATCTTTTCTTACACTTTCCAGTGTCTTTTCAGCGCCAAGGGCATATAAATATTGATATACAAACTGAAGAATTGCCTTAATAATTGTTCCAATCCCATATAATAGTCCAGCCCAAATTATAATCTGTACCGTCGCTTTTTGTTTGATCAAATAATTATCTAAGAAAAACTGTAGTCCCCTTGGTAAAAGCATATTAATTACACTTACTAAGAAAGCTCCAAAGATTGCAATTCCCATTTCCACTTTAAAAGGCTTTACGTACTTTAAAACTCGTTTAAATATTTGAACTTGTTCTTTAAATGGGATGGCCTTAGACCAAACTGATTTACTTTCTTCATTATTGTCCATTTACTTCACCCACCTTTGCTTGCAATTCTTGTTTACGCCACATTTCAGCATACCAACCATTTTGAGCTAGCAGATCAGCATGTTTTCCTCTTTCAACAATCTTTCCTTCTTTTAAAACTAAGATGAGGTCAGCATCCATTACTGAGGTTAAACGATGGGCTGCAATCAAGGTCTTTTTCCCTTTTCTTTCAGATTTGAGAGAATCGAGAATGGATGTCTCGGTTTTCGCGTCTACCGCTGAAAGAGCATCATCTAATATCAAAATAGGACTTTCTTTTAACAAGGCTCGTGCAATTGACAATCTTTGTTTTTGTCCCCCAGACAAAGATACTCCATTCTCACCTACCAAGGTTTTATACCCATTTGGCATTTGCAAAATGTCATCGTGTAAATCACTCTTTTGAGCTGCAGATTCAATTTTATCCTTCTCCACATTTTCATCAGAAAAAGCAATATTTTTTTCAATGGAGGTAGAAAACAAGAAATTATTTTGTGGAACATACGAAATTTCACTTAAAAGTAATTTTAAAGGAATATTTCTAATATCATGACCACCTAAGGTTATTTGCCCTTGATATTGATCAAATTCCCTTAATAAAAGCTCAATAATGGTAGTTTTACCCGATCCTACTTTTCCTACTAATCCTAATGTTTGTCCTGGTTTTAATGTAAAATTAATATTTCTCAAAACTGGTATTTCTTTTTCATCAGGATAGGCAAAGGATTTAATTTCATACTTTAAATCACCTTGAATATCTGTAGCGTTTAAGCTTTGATCAGCGTTTTCATCAGTAATTTGAGGTTTCTCATATAACAGACGTTCAACACGATCATAGGAGGCTGATCCACGCTCTAAAATATTAAATAAATAACCAATTGCAAACATCGGCCATACCATATTAGAAATATAGGCAATAAAAGAAACCAATTGACCAACTGATAAAGTATGATTTGATACCAGTAATCCACCATAAATAATCGTAATTACATAAGTTGCTCCAATAATTAATGTCCCTAATGGATCAAACATTGAATCCCATTTAAAAACTTTCTTATTGATTTGAATAGTATCATCTACCATCTTATTAAAGGCAGCCGAATCCTGCTCACTTTCACCAAAAGCTTTTAATACTTTAATCCCGGAAACTGATTCTTGTGTTTTATTATTTAAACGTGAAAATGCAGCTTGTGATTTGTCAAAACTATAGTGAAGCTTATCTCCTAACTTCCAAGCACCTAATGCAAGAAAAGGAAGTGGTAAAAGGGCAATAATTGTTAATCTAAAATCGGTAAAAATAATCATCGCAATCATTGTAGTTCCACCAGTAACCAAAGAGTCAACTAAAGTCAAAACTCCATCTCCAGCTACATTTTGAATGGAATTAATATCATTAGTCGCATGTGCCATTAAATCCCCGGTGCGGTGCCTTTGATAAAAAGTTTTATCCATTATCATAAAATGCTTGAATAAGCGGGATCGCATTTGTCTTTCTAGCTCTGCTGCTCCACCCCAAATTTGCTTACGCCAAAAATAACGCAATAAATATAAGACTATTGCTGCAGCAATAACAGCTAGAATCAATGCACCATACTCACCCCAGCTAATTGATCCTTTATCTAGCTGGTCAGCCATCAGTCCCAAAATTCTAGGTGGGACTAAATTGGCAATTGAAGTTAAAGCTAAAAAACTAATACCAATAATATATCTTTTCTTCTCTTGCTTAAAAAACCATCCTAATTTGCTAAAAATATTCATTTTTCACCCCACCATATACAAAAAGACAGAGGAATACGATCCTCTGTCTATTACCAAATATTAGTAAAGTAAGCTACTATTTTTGTTGTTGATGCTTCATCATATTCATAACTTGATTAAGCTTCTTAGCAGATGGTTTTTGTCCCATTTGCGCCATCATAGCTGCAATCATATCTTCACTAATAGGAGGATTGTCTTGGAAATACTTCTTCATGTATGCGCGAGCACCATAAAATCCGCCAACAAGACCGATTAATAATGCGATAATAATAAGAAAAATTGCTAAACCTAAATTCATTTCCCAAAAACCTCCAAAAATTAATGTACTTTTTCAGCATACCAAAAAAAATAGTTTTTTTTAAAGTAAAATATTAATCTTTTCTTAATCCTTTACGACGTTGTGCCTCTTTAGCTTTTTCTGAGGTTATTTCTTTACCATCTTTGTCAATGACTACAGTATCCTCTAGTTGTTGTCTAAATCCAGCACGGAAGTTTTCTAAAAAAGCAGATCTTAATTTTTTCCGTTCCTCTAACTCATCAGGAGTTAACTCACGTTCTCTACTAATTTTAGTTAATTCATTGATTCGCTTAATTAATTTTTCTTCTTCTTTTTTGTCCATAATAAACACCTCACTAAACAATGTTAGTTTACCTTAATTATACCAATAAAAAAAGACTCAACTACTAAGAACGCCTGTTTGCCGAGATAATATTTTTTTGTTAGAATACTACTAAGTAAGTAAATGGAGAAAAAATTATGACTGAACCACATGCAAATAAACAATTAGAAATTTTACGTTTTATTTACGATACTGTTGAAGAACGAGCTTTTCCTCCTACAGTGCGAGAAATCTGTAGCGCAGTGGATCTTTCTTCTACTTCAACCGTTCACGGTCACCTAGCACGCCTAGAAAAGAAAGGCTATATTTTAAAAGATGCCACTAAACCAAGAGCAATCGAAGTAACTGAAAAAGGTCGAGAAGCTCTGGGAATTAAACCTAAAGATATTCCTGTTGTTGGCGTAGTTACTGCTGGTCAACCTATCTTAGCTGTTCAGGACATCGATGAGTATTTTCCTCTTCCTCCTGATCTCGAAAATGATGCTGGCGAGCTTTTCATGTTACGTGTGCATGGCGAATCAATGATTAATGCTGGAATTTTAAATGGTGATCATGTCATTGTTCGTAAACAATCTAGTGCTAATAATGGTGAGATTGTTGTCGCTATGACTGAAGATAACGAAGCAACTGTTAAAAGATTTTTCAAAGAAGATGGCTATTATCGTCTGCAGCCAGAAAACGATACAATGGATCCAATTATTTTACCTGTGGTTCAAATTTTAGGTAAAGTTGTAGGTCTATATCGTAATAATATTGATTAAAAAATGGTAGGAAATGTCATTCCTACCATTTTTTTGCTATTTAATTAGCGGTTTTACATTTAACCAGTCTTGCGCAATTACTTCGGCTAATTTTCTATTATAAAAAACAGCTGCGGGATGGTATTGCGGTACAACGATATACTTTTCTTTAGACCAAATATAACCATCTTTTTTATCATTTAATTCTAAAATTGGAGTATTTTCAATAATTTTTCCATGCACATTACTTATTTCATATCTATTGTCTAGTAATCGAGTTAGAGCAGTCGTACCTACTGTTACAATGATTTTAGGTTTAACACAGTTAATTTCATAATCTAAAAATGGTGCATGTGCCAAAATTTCCTTTTTAGTCGGTTTTCGATTAGGATATTTGATTACTTCTTTATTTTCTTTTTTACTAAATGTGTGCTTAATACTATAAGGTCGGCTTCTAACAGCACTAGTTATATAAACATCTTCTCGTTTAAGACCAATTGATGCTAAGGATTTCATTAATTCTTTTCCAGATGCCCCATGAAAAGGAATCAGCGATTCTATCTCTTCTCTTCCTGGCGCTTCTCCTACAATCATAAGCTTGGGATGAACTGGACCAGCACCAAAATTAATTCCTTCTAATTTCATCCCCTTTGATCTTTCCTTAACTTCAGCTAAGAGTTTATCTGGATATTTCATTTTCAATATATTCCTGTGCCTTCTTCAATAATTCTTTCAATTCTTCATAATTTAAACAGGAATTAGCTTCTGCTAAAGTTGCCCATTTATAATCTCCAATTTCACTTTTTTGTAGTTCTATTTTTTGATCCGGGTTAAATCTACTCAAAAACAATGTTACAGTTTTTAATCGATCCCGGGCAATTTTATAAGTAATACTTTCCTCAAAATCAAAATCATAATCTGGTTTTAGTCCCACTTCTTCATAGACTTCTCTTTGAGCAGCCTGTACATTATTTTCATCCTTTTCTAGATGCCCTTTCGGAAAGCCCCAAGTTCGGTTAAGTCTACTTTGGACAAGTAAAAATTCTATTTTATTATTTTTAATACGATAAACAATACTACCAGCTGAATATTCCTGCATCTTTTTTACTCCCTTCTTATGATTGTTCTTGTTGTTTTCATTATAAGCTAAATTAAAATTTTCGACCCCTTCAAGACCTTTATCTTGTATTTAATTATATAAATTAAAATTATTTTTCATCTTTTTTGTTTAATCGACAAAATGTTAATTTAGGGTTACACTTTATGTTGAAGTAGATTAAATAAGGTGAAAAAATTGAAAAAACAAGAACAATCTGAAAGCTGGGGTCAGTGGATTCTCCAGGTACTAATTCTAACCGCCATATTTTTTGGTATCTTCTTTGTACTAAATAAATATGTTTTTGCCAACTTAACTGTATCTGGAATTTCAATGCAACCTACTTTTGAAAATAACGATCGTGTTATTGCTCTTAGGCATGCCAAGATTAAGGAAGGCGACATTGTAATTGTTGATGCGCCTGACGAACCAGGAGCCGTATATATTAAGAGAGTAATCGGATTACCGGGAGATACCATTGTAAGTAAAAATAATCAAATTTATATTAATGGTAAAAAACTTAATCAACCATGGTTAAAGGCTGGCCAAAAATTAATTGACAATGGAGAGGACGGAATCTCAGGTACTAAATATACTAATACACAAAATTTCACTCTGAGTTCTCTAGCTAAAACTCAAAATTATCGTCAATTTTATACTTCAAAGCAACTAAAAGAAATGCAAAAGACTAATAAAGTTCCTGCTAATACTTATTTTGTAATGGGAGATCATAGAAGCGTTTCTAAAGACAGTCGCTATATTGGAACAATTCCACGAAGTAAAATTGTGGGAGTAGTAAAGCTGCGCTACTGGCCACTAAATCACATCACATTTTATTAATCAAAAAGAGTTTCTTTTTTGAAACTCTTTTTTTATCTACAAAAAAAGCCATCTCTTTCGAGATCGCTTTTAATACTGTCTTGATTAATTGAATTAACCGCGACGCTTTTCAGCAATTCTAGCTGCTTTACCGTGACGTTCACGTAAGTAGTAAAGCTTAGCACGACGTACACGACCGTGACGAAGAACTTCAACCTTAGCAACACGTGGGTCATTTACTGGGAAAGTACGTTCAACACCAATACCTGATGACATCTTGCGTACAGTGTAAGTTGCGCTGATACCAGCACCCTTACGCTTAATTACAACACCTTCGAACATCTGAATACGTTCGTGAGTACCTTCTACAACACGTACGTGAACACGAACAGTGTCACCTGCACGGAAGTCAGGCATATCATCGCGTAATTGTTCTTTAGTTAATTCTTGAATTAATGGATCCATTATTTTCTCTCCTTCTACGGCATTCATCAACACCTTGTGCCAGCGGAATACCCATAAATCCGTGGCTTATGCCACAACGACTAGTTTACCAAATAGAAAAATGCTTGTAAATACTAATTCTCTTTTTCACTTTTAATTTCTTCAAGCATTCTCTTTTCTTCATCTGTTAACTCACGGTCAGCTAACATATCGGGACGGTAGAGATATGTTGCTCGTAAGGCTTCCTTATGGCGCCATTCAGCAATTTTTTGGTGATTGCCCGATGTTAATACTTCAGGGACTTTCTGACCTTCAAAATCAGCAGGACGCGTATATTGCGGATATTCTAAAAGACCGTGTGAAAAACTTTCTTCTACTGGAGAAGCAGAATTTCCTAAAATTCCCGGTAAGAGACGAACAGTAGCATCAATCATACTCATTGTTGGTAATTCTCCACCAGTAAGGACGTAATCGCCAATTGATACTGTTTCATCAGCCAAATCATAGATTCTCTGATCAAAACCTTCATAGTGGCCACAAATAAAAGTTAAATTTTCTTCTTTTGACCAATCTTGGGCCATTTTTTCATTGAAAGTTTTTCCCTGTGGAGCAGTAATAATTACTTTTCCTTTATTAGTTAAAGAATCTAGGGCTTTTTTTATTGGCATAATTTGAAGTACCATCCCAGCTCCACCTCCATAAGGAGTATCATCCACATGATGATGTACGTCGCTAGTAAAGTCACGGAAATTAACTAAGTTTAATTCCCATTTTTTGTCTTCTAGACCTCTTCCTAACATTGATACTTGCAAAGGAGTAAACATATCGGGAAAAAGGGTTAAAACATTAATTTTCATCTCGTAATCCTTCAAGCAAAGTTACTTCTATTCTCTTATTGGCTAGATCAACTTTTTTAACTACTGATTCAATATTTGGAATCCAAAAACTCTTTCCTTTTTCTGGCTTTATCTCCCAAATATCATTAGCACCAGGAGTTTCAATGTTTTCTAATACTCCTAGCTTTTCTCCAGTCTCAGCATCATAGACCGGGCAATTTAAGATGTCTTTAAAGTAGTAGCTACCTTTAGGTAATTCTTGTTGATCTGTTTCTGCTACATATAATTCTTTACTGCAAATTTTTTCAGCTTGATCAATATCATCAAGCTTTTCAAATTTAACTAAATAAAATTGTTTATGGCGTCGAGTATTTTCTACAATTAATTCTTCATACTGTTTATTATTCTTAATAAACAATCTACTTCCTGTAGCTAATCTTTCCTCTGGAAAATCAGTTGTTGCATTTACCTTAACTTCTCCCTTTAATCCATGAGGAGACAATATCTTTCCAACTTCAAAATATTCAGTCATAGAACTTATTCTTTCTAAATAAAAAAGTTTGGGAAGAGCTTTCCCAAACTTCTAATTGCAATAGTAAATTACTTACCGTACTTTGCGTCGTGGTATCTAGTCATCAAACCAGCTTTTGAAAGTAAGCTTCTTACAGTATCTGATGGTTGAGCACCTTTTTCAAGCCATTCAAAAATCTTGTCTTCTTCAAGCTTAACTTCATCAGGGTTAGTAAGTGGGTTGTAGTAACCAACTTCTTCGATGAAACGGCCATCACGTGGCATACGTGAATCAGCAACTACGATACGGTAAAAAGGTTTTCTCTTTGAGCCCATACGGCGCATACGAATCTTAACAGACATTAATTAATTCCTCCTAAATTTCTTGACTTAAATAATATAGCATATAGAAAAATATGTGTAAAGGGGTTTTCCTTAACAGTTGAAAATTATTTTGAACGATAGCGTTTAATATTCTTCATTCGTTTCTTCTTATTTTTCTTAAAGCGCTTATTCATTGATCTCATCGCCATCTTGCCCATTGGTGAATTCATTCCTGGTAAGTTAGCCAATTCACCCATATCACCTTTAGTCATCTTTTGCATCATTTCTTTTGATTGCTTAAATTGCTTAATCATTCGGTTAACTTCAGCGATCGATCTACCCGAACCGGCAGCAATTCTACGTCTTCTTGATGGATTAAGAATATCAGGATTTTCACGCTCTTCTGGGGTCATTGAATAAACAATAGCCTTAATGTGATCGATTTGCTTTTCCGGAATCTGAATATTTTTAAGAGCAGGATTATTACCTAATCCAGGAATCATTTTAATGATTTGATCTAGAGGACCCATTTTTTGAACTTGTTCCATTTGATCAATAAAGTCATTAAAATCAAAAGTATTCTCCCGCATCTTTTCAGCCATTTTTTCGGCTTCTTTAGCATCGTAATCTTGCTGAGCCTTTTCAATTAGGGTCAACATATCACCCATGCCTAAGATACGTGAAGCCATTCGATCAGGGTGGAAAGTAGAAAGATCAGTTAATTTTTCACCTTGACCCGTAAAGATAATTGGAAGACCAGTGACAGCACGAATGGAAAGTGCGGCACCACCACGAGTATCACCATCAAGCTTAGTTAAAACAATTCCAGTCAGATCTAAATCATTATTAAATCCCTCTGCTACTTGTGTAGCTGCTTGACCTGTCATTGCATCAACAACTAATAAAGTATTATCAGGATGAGCAACTTCAGTTACACGCTTCAATTCATCCATCAATTGCTCATCAATTTCAAGACGCCCAGCCGTATCAATCAATACATAGTCATTTTTATTTTTATCAGCTTCTTCAAGACCATGCTTTACAATTTCGGCTACATCTTGGTTATCTTCACTATAAACCGGTACATCTAATTGTTGACCAATTTGCTTTAACTGCTCAATAGCAGCTGGACGGTAAATATCACCTGCAATTAACAATGGACGAGCTTTTTCGTTCTTCATTAAGTAATTTGCAAGTTTACCAACAGTAGTAGTTTTACCAGTACCCTGTAAACCGACCATCATAATGATTGTTGGAATATGCGGAGATTTATTAAGAGAAACAGCCTCTTCTCCCATCATTTTAGTTAACTCGTCATCAACAATTTTGATGATTTGTTGTCCTGGATTTAAGCTATCTTGGACTTCTTTACCTAAAGCTTCCTTTTTTATTTTTTTAATAAAGTCTTTTACAACCTTAAAGTTAACGTCCGCTTCTAATAAAGCCAATCGAATTTCACGACTAGCGTCATTAATATCCGCTTCTGAGATCTTACCTTTACCAGTTAAATTTTTTAATGCTTTTTGAAGTCTTTCACTTAAATTTTCAAAAGCCATACTATTCTACTCCCATTTGTCTTAATAATTTCAAAAGTTCAATCTGAGCTCGATTAATTTTGCCATGTTCAAGGGCATATACTGCCTCAGTAATTTTTTCTTCTATTTGAGTATAATCACGTTTCATATGAAGTTTATCTTCATATTTTTCTAAAGCACGGCTGCTTCGTTTCAAATTATCATAAACAGCTTGTCGAGAGACATGGTGATTATCCGCAATTTCTCCTAAAGAAAGATCATTGTAATAATAATCCTCAAAATACTCTTGTTGTCCTTTTGTTAATAATGGACCGTAGTAGGCAAATAAGTCGCCTAATCTTTCATTTTTTTCAAGTTCATCCATTTGTCTCACCTTGAAACAGTATAGCAAAAAAAATGTATTTCTAAAATAATAGCTATGTAGTTTTAAGACACTTTTAGTTTAATTAATTTTCAAAAAAAGAAGGTTAGGCAACTTTTCCTAACCTTCTTGTATACGAATCTTTTAGGCTGTATAATTTTTCCTGTTGATGAATATCTATGATATTCTATCGACAGGATTTTTTTACGTAAAAAAAGAGGCCATAGTCCTCTCTTACTTAAAATCCTTCTTCGACCAATTCAATTAAGTGTATGGAGATTTAAACTATGTCCTCTTTAAATGATTATATTAAATTTACTCTTGATATTGAAGATAAAAACATTATTTTTTCTGATTATTCAAATGAAAATATTAACGGTAAGATTTACAAAATATATTTAGCTGAGCTGATCCAGCCTACTTGTCCTTATTGTCGTTCTACTAATCTTAAGCATAATGGTCATTACGTCTCTAACGTTCGTTTCATTACTGCTGATGCTAGTAAGCCCGTTACTATCAGATTAAGAAAACAACGTGTTCTCTGCAATGACTGTTTAAAAAGATCTATGGCTCAATCTAATCTGGTTAATAAAGGCTGCTATATCTCTAACACTTCTAAGCGAAAAATACTTTCTGCTCTTACTGAAGATCGTTCAATGACCAGCATTGCTAGAGAACATAATGTATCTGTCAACACGGTTCAAAGAGTATTAGAAGTCTGCTCTTCTAAGTTCTATGATGCCTTTGATCATCTCCCTGAACACTTAGCTTTTGATGAATTTAAGGGCGTAGGCAAAAAGCTTCACTTTATTTGTCTAGATGGTGATACTCACAAAGTTGTTCAAATTCTTAGAACTCGTTTCAAACCTGATATTCTACGCTATTTTTACAAGTTCACTCCTAAAGCTCGTGCAATGGTTAAAACAGTAACTATGGATCTTAATTGTTATTATCCTTTAGTTGCTAGAGAATTATTTCCAAATGCTCAGATAGTTATTGACCGTTTTCATATGGTTCAAATGCTTACTAGATCGTTTAATATTTTCAGAGTTCAAATCATGAAGCAATTTAATAAAAGAAGCCGTGAATATAAGCTTTTAAAGTCCCCTTGGAAGCTTTATCTCATGAAATATGACAAACTTAATAAGACTACTCCTTATTACGACTGGCATTTTAAGGACTGTCTAACACAGGAACATGTTGTCTTAGATGGTTTAGATTGTGACCAAACCTTAGAAAATACTTATTGGGTTATGCAGGACTTTATGACTGCTATTCAGGATAACGATGAAAAGAAAGTTATCCATCTACTTCATTCAAAACAAAATGTTGGTAAACAAATGCATCAAACTCTATTAACTTTTAAACGTAATTATTCTGGTGTCCTAAACGGTATTACCTCAACTTATTCTAATGGTTGTCTTGAAGGAGTTAACCGTAAGATTAAACAAATTGAACGTACTGCTTATGGTTATAGAAATTTCAAACATTTATTAATTAGAATTAGACTCGAAGAAAATATTATAAAAGAAAAGGAATCAAACAGCTATTTCTTAGCTGCTTAATTCCTTCTTAAAATTATCCATCAACAGGATTTGCAAAAGAGCCATCTTTTAATTAAAGATTTGGATCCATTTTAAATGTTAACTTAGACATCTTAATTGCATCAGTAAACATTTGACCCATTAATTCTTCACTATCTTTCTTAGTATGAGCAACAGTCTTTTGGTTTTCACGAGTCAAGTAGTCGGTTAATTCCTCACCGTTTAAATCTTTAGCATTTTCAATAATTTCTTCAACTCTACCGCGGTAGTATCTATTCAACTCTTCAAGATATTTAGTATCAAGTTGAACAAATTGAGGATAATGGCTTTCAACTAAAGCAGCCAAAGATTTGTAGTACCACCATGCATCATCTTTATTATAGGTCATTGACGTATTGTTAAATGATGGATCAGTTTCGTTCATATTAGCAAAGAATGGAATATATGGGTAAATGTTGGTCCACCAATACATAACCACATAATACCAGCCATTTCTTCAGGAACATCACTTCTAATTTGCAAAATATGTGAGTTCTGAGTTCTATTTAAACCAATTGGACGATAACGATGCTTCTCTTCCTCAGTTCCATGACCAAATGGATCAAATGGAGTATCTTGATAATGAGAACCAAGTGCAAATTCAATATCTTCCTTAGCCAATTTCTTAGAAGCTTTTCTAATGAAAGGAATATCTGGATCTTCAGGATCTTGTTCAATTTCTGGGTTGAAAAGTTTTTGGATATACCATTGACGGCTAGTGTTGTAGTGACGATCTTGTTCAGTATAAGTTCCAAAAATGTGACGGAAATTCCAACCTTCATGATCAGGATTTAAGTGATGTTCTTCAACGAATTCTTGAATTCCTTCACTCCACATAAAGTTATCTGGATCATCAAAGTTAACTTGTTGAATAGCAACACGGTTACCAGTTGCTGCATAACAATCATCGGGAATACGTTGAGCAACCCAGTGGTGTCCCGTGACAATTTCCATATACCATACTTCATCTTTGTCACCAAACAAAACTGAGTTTCCAGCAGGTGAACCATACTTTTTAATTAAGGAACCAAGACGTTTTATACCATCTCTTGCGGAATCAATATATGGCAAAACTACAGTCTGCATACAATCTTCATCTAAACCATCTTTAACTAATGGATCAAATGCTAACGTTCTTTCGTTACCATAAGTTGATTCAGTACATGACATAGCAACATTCTTTTGGTTGATACCGCTTTCGTCATAATAACCTAACTTTTTATAGTCAACATTTGGAACTGCTGGAACTCTTTGAGCATCTTCAGGAAGCTCCATTTCAAACTTATTAAGCCAAGATTTAATTTTACGTCCTTTTTCACCATGAACAGCCGGCTCAATAATAAACTTTTGTGGCGTAATTGCACCTGCAGTATCGTCATTACGTGAAATCATTACTGATCCATCAATTGATGCTTTTTTTCCAACTAAAATAGTTGTACATGCACTTAAATGCTTCATTATTTACTCCTTATATATTACTTGTAACTTTGCCTATTATTAGATTAATCCTTGGAATAGCCCGATTGCAAATTTTTCTGCATCAAAGTTTGCTAAATCATCAACTTTTTCTCCCAGCCCAACTAATTTAACTGGCAAATCCATTTCATTTCTAATTGCTAATACTACTCCACCTTTAGATGAGCCATCAAGCTTAGTTAAAACTAACCCCGTAAGTTTAGTAGTTTTATCGAAGTCTTTTGCTTGTAGTAATGCATTTTGACCTGTTGAGCCATCAAGGACTAAAAGAACCTCATTTGGTTGATCTGGCAAGATTTTCTTTATTGTTCGCTTAATTTTATCAAGCTCGCTCATTAAATTGACCTTATTTTGAAGACGACCTGCTGTATCAACTAATAAGAAATCGATTCCTCTCTCTTTAGCTTTTTTAACACCATCATAAACTACAGAAGCCGGATCAGCTTTTTCAGGACCAGTGATTACTTCAACGCCATCACGTCGACCCCATTCTACCAATTGCTCTACAGCACCGGCTCTAAAAGTATCGGCAGCTACCATCATGACAGACTTGCCCGAGTCTTTAATTCGCTTAGCTAATTTACCAATTGTTGTTGTTTTTCCAGCTCCATTAACACCAACAAAAAGATAAACATTAGGCTTTGCAGAAGGATCATCGGCTAATTTAGAATCTTCACCTTCCCCGCCTTTATCATAAATATTGACTAATTTTTCAACTATTACTTGCTTTAAGGCATCGTGGCTTTTTGCATTTTGGAGTTTGGCTTCATCCCTTAAAGAATCAGTTAATTCTTCAGCAGTTTCAAAACCGACGTCAGATTCAATTAATAAATCTTCAAGATCATCAAAAAAGTTTTCATCAACTGTTCTAAATTTAGCAAAAAATGCATTTAGGCGTGCCCCAAAAGAATGATTGGTTTTTTCTAACCCTTTGTCATATCTTTCCTGTTCATCTTCTGTAGTTACTTCTTCAGGGCTCTCTTCAGAAGATTCAGTTTCTTCGGGCTTTTCTTCTTCTTTTTCTAAATTATATGATTCTTGATCTTCTTGAAGATCTTCAGCTTCTTGAACTTCATCCTGTTTTTCTTCAAAAGCAGTTCCGGCATCACTCCAGCCTGGAGTCTCCTTAACTTCTTCAGTTTCTTCTTCATGTTCATCTTCAGAAGATTCTGACTTAGGTTCTACAACCTCTTCATTTTTTTGAATATCTTCAGTTTCATTGGTTTGTTCAGGCTCTTGAAGTTCTTCATTTGAATTTTCAGTTAGTTCTTTTTTACTTTCTTCTTGTTCTTCATCTTTATGACCAAAGAGCGATTTCTTGATTTTATCAAATAATCCCACTACTAATTCACTTCTTTCTTAATTTCATTTAACGATACAGATAACACTTTTGAAATACCTGATTCTTGCATTACGATTCCATACAAATTATCTGCTTTCTGCATAGTTCCACGACGGTGTGTAATAACAATAAATTGAGTTTTCATATCATAATGATTCAAAAACTGAGCAAAACGATCGACGTTTGTTTCATCTAGAGCTGCTTCTACCTCGTCTAGAATACAGAATGGTACTGGGTTAACTTGAAGCATTGCAAACAATAAAGTAATTGCAGTTAATGCCCTTTCCCCACCAGAAAGAAGCGTTAACTTCTGGGACTTCTTACCAGGTGGCTGCGCAATAATTTCAATTCCAGTTTCAAGTAAGTTCTTTGGATCAGTTAACTCTAATCTAGCATGACCACCATCAAACATAATTGGAAAAATCTTTGCAAAGCTTCTTTCTATCTGGTGGAAGGTTGCACTAAACCTACTCTTTACCTCATCATCTAGTTTAGACATTGATTCTTCAATATCTTTTCTAGCCTTTAGCAAGTCATTCTGTTGTCCATTTAAGAAATCATAACGCGTTTTAACATCTTCATACTCTTCAATAGAGTTCAAGTTAACCTCACCAATATCTACTAAAGACATTTTATGTAGATGAACTTCACGTTCCAATTTCTTACGCAAATCTGTTGTATTTTGTCCCTCAGATAATTGCAAAGCTGCTTCAAAAGTTAAGGAATATTCTTCACTTAAAATACCAAGTTTTTGATTAATTTGGGACTTAAGTTCTCCTAGCCTTGCAGAATACTCTTCTTGCTCCGCAGCAGTATTTTTACGCAAATTATAATTTCTTGTAGCAACTTGATCAAGATTATTTATTTGAGCATCAAATTTACCTAAATCTTTATTTATTTCAGCTAAAGCCTCTTGCATTTGTTTTTTCTGCTTACTTAGCTTAGCAACTTGCTCTTCAATTTCTGACTCACTTTGTCCATTTTGAGACAATGATAAAGCTTTAATTTTTTCCTCAATATCCTTAAGTCTGGAATTGGTATTTTCAAGCTGTTCTTCCAATTCAGATTTCTTAGTAGTAATATTTTCCAATTTATTCTTTACTACCGCCAAGTCGGAATTTAAGTTACTTAATTCTGCCTGTAATTTTTGATAAGCTTCATCAAAATCGGTCAAGTCAGTCTTTAATTGATCCATTTTTGCTCGTTGTGTTTGAGCAACTTCTTCAAGTTCTTTCTTTTTAGCCTGCTCTTTTTCAAGACGACTAGTAAGTTCTGCTTCTTCTTGCTTCTTCTCAAGTTGGGCCTTTTGCTGTAAATCATTTAACTGAGTCAGCCTTTGAACTTCTTTTTCTTCATTTTCATACTTAATAGCTTGCTCACTGATTTTTTGATTTAGGGCAGTTAAATCAGTATTTTTAGCTTCTAGCTCAGTTTGTAACTCGGTTAATTTTTTATCTAGTTCGTTTAGGGCTGTTTGTAGTTTAGTAAATTCTACCTTCCCCGTCTTAATTTGTAATGTTAATTTATCAATCTCAGCATTTGTTGCCAGAGGAGAATTATTTCTTGTATTTCTAGTCCCACCAGTCATACTTCCTCCAGGACTAATAATATCTCCATCTAGTGTCACAATTCGATAATATCTTCCAATTCTGCGTTGAACACGTAAAGCCGTATCAATATTATCTACCACTAAAACATTCCCTAAAAGGTAAGAAATAGCATTAGAAATATCAGTCGCAGTTTTTGAGGTTACTAAGTCTGCCGCTACACCTTTAAATCCTTCAATACTTTGTAAGGATTTTAAAGTAGACGCAGCAATCTCATTATGCCGTAATCCATCTAGAGGTAAAAAAGTAGCCCTACCTGTACGAGTTTGCTTCAACAAATTAATGGCATCCCTAGCACTACTTTGGTCAATAGTAACTAAATCTTGAACGCCACCACCTAAAGCCGTTGACAAAGCTGCTTCTAATTCGGCTGGAAAAGAAATTAGTTCACCAATAACTCCTACAATTCCATGAAAATTACTTTGATGGTTTAAAACATATTTAACCCCATAATAGTATCCTTCATGCCTATCTCTAATTTTCTTCAGGCCTTCTACTTGTGCAGAAATCTGTTGTAAATTATTTCTAACCTTTATGTAAGCTTGTTCGCTTTGATCCTTAAGCTTACTCTCTTCAGCAATTTTTCTATCAAGAGTCGCAATAGTTTCATTTAGTTGTTTTCTCTTTAAAACAAGGTCTTGCCCTTGTTTTTTTAACTGGGTAAGAACTTTTTGAGCTTCATCTAATTGTTCTTCAACTTCTTGCTGGCGATTATCAGTTGATTTTTTACTACGAGTTAATTCATTTTTTAAATAAACAATCTCGTTATTATTACTCGTTTGATCCTGCAAAGTTTGAATATAATCAGATCGAACTTGCTCTAATTGATTATTTAATTGTTCAGGATCCTGCTTAAGTTCCTGCTTCAAATTCTTTTGCTTTTTTACGAAATCAGCAAGGACTTGATTTTGACTGTTTAGATCTTTCTCATTAGCTGCAAGCTGATCTAACAAACGTTTTCTTCGCTCTTTTAGTTCTTCAGATTGTGCACTGTATTCTTTTTGAGTAGCGACATCATATTCTCGAGATTGTTGATGCATTTGAAGATCAGTAGTCAGAGCTGCAATTTTTTGCGTTAAAGATAATAATTCTTGCTGCTTTTCATCTTTTTCAGCATGGCGCTCATTTGATTGCTTACGTTTTTCTTCTAAATCAGCTTGGGATTGTTTAACCTCGTCATCAAGCTTATTTAAAATCCCTTGATTTGCTGCCGCCTTCTTAGCGACCGCCTTCTTCTCTTCATTTAAACTTTCAATCTCCAAGCCCAAAAGTTGTTTTAACTTATGATCAAGCTGTTCTTTTTGAAATTTATATTCTTTTGCTAAAGAACTCTGTTCATGTAAAGGCTCGATTCTACCTTCCAATTCTTTAACCAAATCATTAATTCTAATTAGATTGGCATTAGTTTTGTCTAATTGCTTGAGTGCAATTTCTTTTTGCTGCTTAAAATGAAGGACGCCGGCAGCCTCTTCAAAAATTCCTCGACGCTGTTGTGGCTTAGAATTAAGAATTTCATCGACCTTCCCCTGAGAAATTATTCCCAAGCTATCAGATGACATCCCTGATTCAATAAACAGTGTCCTAACATCTTTCAATCTTACTGGATGATGATTTAAAAGATAATCACTTTCGCCGTTACGCAAAATCTTTCTCGTTACAACCACTTCATCATTCTCAGAAGCAAGTTGGTGATCACGATTATCAAAAACCAACTCAACCTCAGCATGATTCATTGGAGCTCTCATTTGACTACCAGCGAAAATAACATCTTTCATATTTTCACCACGTAAAGACTTGGCAGATCCTTCACCCATTACCCACCGAATTGCTTCAGTAATGTTACTTTTTCCACTACCATTTGGACCAACGATGCCGGTAATACCATTATTAAATCTAATTGTCGTCTTATCAGCAAAAGACTTAAAACCATTTAAAACTAATTGTTGTAGTGGCACAGACTCACCTTTTCTTATTTATTTTTATCTAATGCAGCTTGAGCCGCTTGCTGCTCAGCAGCTTTTTTATTACGTCCTTGTCCCTCTGAAACTTTTTCACCATTTACAAGTAGCTGAACTTTAAAAGATGGCTTTGATTCATCTTCAGATATTACTTGATATTCAATTTTAACTGGTCCATTTACCTGCAAACGTTCCTGAAGTTCAGTTTTATAATCACGTGAGGCATTAAAATCTCCTTCAGCAATTAATGGATAAACTGTCAAATGTAAGAAGTGCTGTACTGCTGGCATTCCTTGATCTAAGAAAAGTGCACCATTGAAAGCTTCAAACACATCTTCAAGAAGTGTCTTCCGTTTCCTAGCGCCAGCTTTTTCTTCTCCTTTACCCAAATTAATTTCTTCTGGAAATCCACATTCAATTGCAAATTCAGAAAATCCTTCTGTTCTAACAATGTTAGATCGCATTCTTGTTAATTCCCCTTCATTTAATCTAGGAAAATGACGATACAGATAATCGGATACCGCCAATTCAAGAACAGCATCGCCAAGAAACTCTAATTTCTCATAGTCCTTTCTCCCGGGATGCTCATTAGCGTAAGAAGAATGTGTAAATGCATCTTCAAGCAATTTTTCGTTATTAAATTTTATTCCGTATTTTTTCTTTAAATTTTGTTTAAAAGCTACTGAAACCATAGTTGCTTCCTTTCTTTAACCCTTTAATTATACCTATTTTAACCTATTAAAAAAAGATAAAAAAAAGTGTGACCTACTATAAGTCGCACTTTTAAATAATTTTTATTTATTTTGCATAGCCAACGTAGTACCAGTTAGGGAATCCGCCACCCATACTCTTAGATGGCTCTAATGAATATCCAGTCAACTTATTGTTAATTGCGTAAATATTGTAGCTATTAGCAACTGGCACAACATAAGCTTCCTTATCCATGTAAGCTTGCCATTGGTGGAATTTCTTAACTCTGTAGCTATTATTAAAGGCCTTTTGTGAATCAATATCGTTTAACAAGTCAGTGTTTTCTTTAGTGACAAATCTACTGTAGTTAAATGGTGCCTTTGCGCCGTATAAGTCTTGAGGTGATGGTTCAGAGGAGAGTGACCATGCACCAATGAACATATCTACATCTTTAGAATCATTTTGAACCTTGTCGTAGAATGAATTCATTTCCATTAAGCGACCACTAGTTAACTTAACGTTCAAGCCCATTTTCTTCCATTGTTGAATATAATTTTGAATAATTGGCTCTTGAACTTTACTACCGCTCATAGCAGCTAAACGAATAGTTAAAGGCTTACCATTTGGTTGAACACGGTAAGTTCCCTTCTTCTTGTAACCAGCTTTATCTAATAGTTCATTACCTTTTTTAATGTTATAAGTGTAGCCCTTAACATCTTTATCGAAGTAATCGCCAAATTGCTTTAGAATTAAAGTTGGAATTCTAAATGAAAGACCTGATGAGTATCTCTTATAAACTTGGTCAACATTCATACCGTAGGCAATAGCTTGACGAAGAGAACGATTATTCATCTTTGCGTCCTTATTCATCACATTTTCGCCTTTGGCTGCATCCCATTTACCCACTTTAAAGCCTAAATAACTATATGAAAGTGGAATATTAGCAATAAAGTTTACTCCTTTAGCACCCTTAATATTTGGCCATTGAGAATTACTTACTTGCGTTACATCAAATTTATTACTCTTAATTGATTGAGCAACTGAAGCTGGAGTAATTACGGAAGCAGTTATCTTCTTTAAGTGTGGTTTACCCTTATAGTAATGTTCATTTGGAACCCATGAAACTGATTGTCCACGAACCACTTTACTTACTTTATATGGACCATAGAACAATGGATTCTTACGGATCTTATTGCTTGAAATAAGTTTATCAAATGGAACATCTTTTAAGTAATGATATGGAGCTGCTGCTTCCCAAATATATCCATTACCACTTTGTGTCATACCCGGCTTCATTTCTTTAAAGTGGAGTACTACTGTACGACCATTTTCGCCATCTGGCATTTCAATACCTGAAATAGTATTAGACTTTCCATCATGGTATTCTTCTAATCCTTCAAGATTAGCTAAACTTGAAGTGTAACGCTGAGAATGTGTTGCCTTATTTGCAATAATTTCATAGGCGTATTCATAATCTTTTGCAACTAAAGGTTGTCCATCAGACCACTTAACTTTAGGATTAATGGTAATGGTTGCAGTTTTGGCATCTTTATTAATTTTAATGTCTGCTGCTCCACCCTTAACATATTTATAGGTATTATTTGTAGCAAATAGTGATTCATCACCATACTGCATTACTTCTGAGTCTGTATTGTTAGTAGACAACTCATCATTAAAAATACCGGTAAATGGTGTATCAGCAACTACAGCAACGCTGACATTACCACCATCCTTAATTGTCTTCTTAGGAGTTGACTCCTTGAAATTAGGATGACTAGTATTATTGCTATTACTATTACCACAGGCTGCTAAAGTTAGAGCTACACCTGAAAGCAAAGTTAATGTACCAATTAATTTGCCTTTCTTCATTAATTTTTCCTCCAATAACATTGGACAAGTTGATATATTTAATTTTAGCACTGAAAACGATTAAAACAACTTAAATAAAAAAAAAGACCGTCACTTAAGACGATCTTTATGAAGAAATTTATCTAATATTATTTTGCAATTCCTACATTATACCATAAGCTGTTTGCTGCTGATGGTTTAGATGAGTAACCTGTAATCTTACTGTTAACTGCATCAATACTATAACTGTTAGATACTGGAACAACGTAGGCTTCATCATCCATATATTTTTGCCATTCATGGAATTTCTTAACACGGTAATTAGTATTAAACGCCTTTTGTGAATCCATTTCTTGAAGCAACTTAGTGTTCTTAGCAGTTACAAAACGACTAAAGTTATATGGTGATTTTGCGCTGTACAAGTCATTTGGTGATGGTTCTGAAGACAATGACCATGCTCCCATGAACATATCTACGTCTTTAGAATCATTTTGGACCTTGTCATAGAAGGAGTTCATTTCCATCAAACGACCACCAGTTAACTTAACATTCAAACCTAATTTTTTCCATTGTTGAATATAGTTTTGAATAATTGGTTCTTGAGTTGAATTACCAGACATAGCAGCTAAACGAATGGTTAAAGGCTTACCGTTTGGTTGAACACGGTACTTACCCTTCTTCTTATATCCAGCTTTATCAAGAATTTCATTACCCTTCTTGATATTGTAATCATAGCCCTTAACATTTTTATCGAAGTACTTACCAAATTGTGCTGGAATTAAAGTTGGAATATGGAAAGTTAAACCATTGGTATAACGCTTAGTTACAGCAGAGATATTCATACCGTAGGCAATCGCTTGACGTAATGACTTATTATTCATCTTCGAATTCTTATCCATTACGTTTTCGCCTTTAGCAGCATCCCACTTACCTACCTTAAAGCCTAAGTAACTATATGAAAGTGGAATATTTGCAATCCAGTTAACATTATCAGTATTGGCAACATTCTTCCATTGAGAGTTAACAACACCAGTAATATCAAATTTATGACTCTTAATAGCTTGAGAAGCTGAGTTAGGGTTCAAAACTTGAATTGTTACTTTATTTAATTTTGGTGTACCTCTCCAGTAGTACTTATTAGGTACAAATGTTACTGCTTGACCACGTACAACCTTACTCATCTTATATGGACCAAAGAATAGTGGATTCTTTCTTACTCGATCAGATGATTGCAACTTGTTGAATGGAATATCCTTCAAATAGTGATATGGAGCTGCTTGTTCCCAGAAATAACCATTTCCGCTGAATTTCATACCTGGCTTCATTTCTTTGAAGTGAATAACAACAGTTCTTCCATTTTCACCATCTGGCATTTCAATACCTGAAATAGTGTTAGCTTTACCATCGTGGTATTCACTCATACCAATAATATTTTGAAGTGAGTCAGTATAACGTGAGGACTTAGTTGCCTTGTTAGCAATAATTTCGTAGGAATATTCAACATCCTTAGCAGTTACTTGCTTACCATCTGACCATTTAACACCATTCTTAATTTTAATAGTAGCAGTTTTGTTACTATTATCTAATTTTAATGTAGCTGGTCCTTTGTCATTAATTTGATAAGTATCGTCAGTATCAAATAACGCTTCATTAGCAGGTGCCATAGCATCAGAGTCATTCTGAGTATCGGAAAGTTCATTTAAAAAGATACCAGTAAATGGTGTATCAGATTCAAGAGCAACACTTACTGTACCACCCTTTTTAACAGCTTTCTTTGGAGTAGCTGACTTAAAGTTCTTAGTCGGGTTATCTACTTTTGAATTTGAATTATTACCACATGCTGCTAATGTTAAAGCAACACCAGAAAGTAAAGTTAAACTTCCAAATAGTTTGGCTTTCTTCATAGTTATATTCCTCCATCTATTTGGGACAAGTTGATGATTTAATATTATCATCACCAAACTCATAATACAATGTTTTTACTCAATTATTTTTAATATTTTTTAATTTATATTTGATCAAATTGGTATAAAGCATTGATATATTAACGTTTGTTCACTATTATGTTTACCATAAAAAACTTATTTTATGCCCATTTATAATATAAATATCTCCTACATTCTTTAACTTTTATACAGAGACATACAAAAAAAGCAACTCAATTATGAGTTGCTTTTTAATGTTTAAATAATCAAATTTAATTTTCACGTTGACGAGCATCCCCAGCTCTTTGAAGAGCACGACCAACATAGTTAATACTTAATGAGATGATTAATAATAAAATTGTTGCTGGTAACCACAACCATGGACGAGTAGTAACGTTAACTGGGTCATTAGCAAATCCAATTAAAGTACCAAGAGATGGCGTAGTGGTTGGTAATCCATATCCTAAGAAAGATAAAGTGGTTTCAATACCAATGTTACCAGCAATTGCTAATACCACCTCAATAATAATAGCAGAAGTAATGTTAGGTAAAACTTCACGGAAAATAATCGTTAAATTAGATGAACCAGAAGTTTTTGATGCTAAAACATATTCACGCTCTCTTTGTGATAGAACGAAGGCACGGAAGTATCTAGCCGAGCCAGTCCATCCAAACATAGAAATTAACCATACTAATGTTCCTGCATTATAGTTAGGAATAACGGTAGTCAAAACAATGATGATTGGGAATTGTGGCAAAATTTGAATAAAGTCAACTATACGCATGATAATTGCATCAGTAACTCCACCGAAGTAGCCAGCAAATAATCCCACTAATAGTCCTACGCCTTCACAAATTACTGTAACAGCTAATCCAATTAGGATAGAGTTTCGTCCACCCATTATTAAGAGCTTCAAAATATCACGACCACCGTCATCAGTACCAAAGACGTGACCCGATTCGCCCAAGCATAATATGCTTCAGCGATATTAATTTCTGTTACCTGACTCTTATTTAAGAATAAAGAACCAACAAAAGTGAATAATAAGATAGCTACAATAATACAGAATGAAACAAATGCTACCTTATCACGCCAAACCTCACGTACAATAATCTTAAATCCAGATGGTGGTAGAGAGGTTTTAGCATTTTGATCTTTTTTCGATGTATTTTTATCTTTAGCCATAATTTACTACTCCTCCCTACTTAATCCGAATTCTTGGGTCAATAATACTCATGATAATATCAGATAACAAGTTACCAACCAAAGTTAACACACCAAATAATAAAATCAATGCAGTTAAAGTTGTGTAGTCACGTTGTCCAATAGAATCAAGGAACAACTTACCCATACCAGGGTAACTAAAGACTGATTCAATAACCATTGAGCCTGAAAGCAAACCAGTAATAGTGTTACCCAAGAAAGCAGCGATTGGTAAGAGCGAGTTTCTTAAAATGTGTTTATTAAAGACAACATTTTCTGGAACACCCTTACTACGAGCCGTTCTTACATAGTCTTCAACCTTATTATCAACAATACCAGTTCTTAAGTATTGAACAATTGCTGTAGTGGAGATTAAAGAACAGAGGATCGAAGGTAAAATCAAGTGATAAATTCTACTCCAGAAATAAGCAAGTGTTCCTGGATTTACATCTGCACTAACAGAACCTGAGATTGGGAACCAACCTAAAGTAAATCCAAATAACCAAATACCTAAAATGTAGAAAACAAATGGAGGTACAGCATATGTAATATAGTTAAAAATTTGTACTCCATGATCTTGCCATTCATCTTGGTGACGACCTGCAGTAACACCTAATGGAATAGCAATTAAATAAGTTAAAACAACAGTCATTAAAGACAACCAGAAAGTGTTAACTGCACGATCCCAAATCAAAGAAGTAACTGGAACCTTTTGAATATATGATTGTCCTAAATCACCATGGAACATATTTCCAAGCCAGCGAGTATATTGCACCCAAACTGGATCGTTTAATCCATATTCTTGTCTTAATCTTGCAATTTCCTTAGGGTCTGAATTCGGATTAATCATTCCAGTAAATGGGTCACCAGGCATCATTTTAGCTAAAATAAAGACCAGTAAACTCAAGATAAGTAACTGGGGGATCATAATCAGGATTCGACGTAAAACCGTTTTCCACATATCTATTCTCCCTCCTTCAATTCTTGCTCAATCATATCTTTAGGTAAAGCAACGAAATGACGCTCGCCAACTTTTTGTAGTGGTAATACACGACCATCTTTTTCATACCATCTATCTTGATCTTGCAAAAATTCTTGTTCTACACGTTGACGCTCTTCCTTATGTTTTTCCCTATTTTCAACATCAACAACAGGAATTGCAGAAAGTAGACGCTTTGTATAAATATGCATTGGATTCTTATAAATTTGATCACGTTTACCAATTTCTACAAAACGTCCACGGTGCATAATAGCAATATCTTCTGACATATGCTTTACAACACCCAAGTCGTGTGAAATGAAGAGGTAGGCAATATTATATTCTTGTTGAATATGCTTCATAAAGTTCAAAACCTGTGCTTGAACAGATAAGTCTAAAGCTGAAGTTGGCTCATCTGCCACAATTAATTTAGGATGAGTGGCTACAGCACGTGCTACCCCAATTCTTTGACGTTGACCACCAGAGAATTCATGTGGATATTTGTAGATAGCATCACTAGGCATACCAACAATATCTAGTAGTTCTTGAACTCGTTTTCTTTCTTCATCGGTTGTTAAGTTTTCAAAGTTTCTAATGGGTTCAGCAATAATATCTTCAATTCGTTTTCTAGGATTTAAACTCGACATTGAATCCTGGAAAATCATTTGAACATCTTTATTGTAGTTAAGTTTTTTACGATTTGATGCTTTAGTAACATCAACACCTTTATACAAAATTTGTCCGCTAGTTACTTTTTCTACACCAACAATTGCTTTACCAGTAGTTGATTTACCGGAACCTGATTCTCCAATTAGACCGTAGGTTTCTCCTTCTTTAATTGAAAGATTAATCCCATCAACGGCTTTGACATATCCAGTAACCCTATTCCAAAATCCAGAACGAATTGGATAGTGAACTTTTAAATTTTTTATTTCGATTATTTCATCGGCCATAATTTCCTATCCTTTCTTCTCTTCATCTTGGAAATGGAAGCTTTGCCAGCAAGTACATCTTACAAAATGTCCTGGTTCAACTTCATGAATCTTAGGGTTCTCTTCATGAGCACTAGCTGGAATCCAAGGAATTCTAGCTGCAAATCTATCCCCAGTTCTTGGCATGTTAATCAATGAAGGAACTGTTCCATGAATCACATGCAGGTCTTCACTTTCATCATCTGTTTGTGGCATAGAGTGCAAAAGTGAACGTGTATATGGATGAAGAGGATTTTCAAAAATTGTTTTAACATCAGCTTTTTCAACAATTTGTCCTGCATACATAACTGCTACTTGATCAGCAGTTTCAGCAACAACACCTAAGTCGTGTGTAATCAAAACAATTCCTGAATGAGATTCTTTTTGAATTTCTTTAAGTAAATCTAAGATTTGTGCCTGAATAGTAACATCCAAAGCGGTAGTTGGTTCATCAGCAATAATAATTTCTGGCTTACATGCAATTGCAATCGCAATTACGACACGTTGACGTAAACCACCAGATAATTCATGTGGGTACATCTCATACATTTCTTCTGGACGAGGCATCCCAACTTGATTAAAGAGTTCAATTACACGTGCATGACGAGCTTTTTCATCCATATCGGTATGATAGTAAAGTGTCTCAGCAACTTGATCTCCAACCTTCATTAATGGATTAAGAGATGCTAATGGATCCTGGAAAATCATCCCAATATTATTACCACGAATTTTATTAAACAATGATTCATTTAAGTTAACTAGGTTTAATTCATTGTATAAAATATCGCCAGTTACTTTCGTATTTTTGTGGTCGTACAAACCAATAATGCTTGAAGCAATTGTACTTTTACCACAACCAGATTCTCCAACAACTGCCAAAATCTCATTTCGCTTCAAGGTTAAGTTAATGTCATCAGCGGCATCATAAAACTTACCGTGTAAACGATATGCGGTATGCAAGTGTTCGATATCTAGTAAAAGATCACTTTGCTTTTCCAAAGGCCATTCTCCTCTCAAACCTTACGACATTATTAAAAGTCAATTAGATTTTCAATTTAATGTCATTATTATAAACAAAAGATACTGCTATTTCAACAACTTTTATAAAAGTAAATGAAAAATGACAGTATCTTCTGAAATTTCAATGATTAAAATTTTAATTTTGGTGACTCTTAATATATTCTACTGCTTCACCAACAGTTTGTAATTTTTCTGCATCATCATCTGGAATCTCTGCTCCAAATGTATCTTCTAGATCCATTACTAACTCAACGAAATCAATTGAATCTGCATCTAAATCATTCTGAAAATTTAAATCTTTAGTGATCTTATCACGATCAATACTAAAGCGTTCTGAAATCATATCAGCAATTTTATTAAAAATTTCCTCTTCGGTCATTTTTTTAACCTCCAAAAAAGTTTAGTTTAATTCTAAGGCATTTTTATATTAAAGTCTAGCGAGATTCACTAAAGTATTTTTTATATTCGCCAACCAAATCTTGACTCAACATCTTATCAATTTGTAATAAAGTGTAGTAAATAGGACGGATATTCGATCTACCGTGCGTCTTTACAACAGGTGCATTTACCCCAAGTAAAACTGCTCCCCCATATCTTGCCGTATCAAATCTTTTCTTTAATGCAGTAAGTCCTGGCTTTGCTAATAAAGCTCCCACCTTAGGACGTAATCCATTATTTAGCAAAGAATCCTTAAGCAGACGTAAAATTACACTTGCAGTTCCTTCTATTGCCTTCAGAGTGGCATTTCCAGTAAAGCCATCTGTTACAATCACATCAGCCTTACCTTCCATTAAATCATTTCCTTCAGCATTACCAATAAAATTAAGATCAGTTGCTTTAAGAAGCTTATAGGCCTCTTGGTGGAGCGGATCACCTTTATCATCTTCTGCACCATTATTTAATAAGGCTACCGTTGGATTTTTAATATTTCTAATTTTTTGAGCATAAAAATTAGCCATTTGTGCCCATTGTACTAAATATTCAGGCTTACTTTGTGCATTCGCGCCAACATCAATAATATTAAAGCCATCTTCACTTTTAGCACTTGGAAGAGTTGGCATTAAAGCCGGACGTTCTACACCTTTAATTCGGCCAATAATAAAAATCCCGCAAGCTAAGAGCGCACCCGTATTTCCGAGTGAAAATAAGGCGTCTGCTTTTCCTGCCTTTACATAGTTCGCAGCAACAACCATTGAAGAATCTTTCTTACGTCTAATTGCTTTTACTGGCTCGTCACTATCAACAATAACTTCACTCGTTGCAATAACGTCAATTCTATCTTTTTGCTCAGTGGGAATTAGTTTATTAATCTTTTCTTCATCCCCAAATAAAACAAATTTTGTATCTTTTAATTTCGGCTTTGCTTTTAATACGGCATCAACAATAGCCTTAGGAGCATTTTCTCCTCCCATGGCATCAATTGCAATTGTTTTCATATTCACTCCGGTTATTTCTAATTATTATTCAAATCTTTCTTATATTTTAGCACTTCTTGTAAAAATTTATTTTCTGGATTAGCCAAAGCTGGGTCAGACTTAATTAGGTTACGAGCTTCTTTTTGAGCAGTCACTAAGGCATTATAGTCATTTACTACATCGCCAACTTGAAACTGAGGCAAACCAGACTGAGCCTTTCCAAAAACATCTCCTTCACCCCGTAGTTTTAAATCCTCTTCTGCTAATTTAAAACCGTTACTGGTAGAGGTAATAATGTTCATCCGTTTCTTACCAATTTCTGTTTTAGGATCACTCACAAACACACAAAAACTTTGTGTTTGCCCCCGGCCAATTCTCCCTCGCAACTGATGCAATTGACTTAAGCCAAAGCGATCAGCATTAAAGATCACCATCATATTTGCATTCGGAACATCGACACCAACTTCAATTACACTTGTAGTAACTAAAATATTAATCTTGCCTGCAGCAAAGCTATCCATAATTTCATTTTTCTGATCGCCTTTCATTTGGCCGTGAAGCAAAACAACATTTTCGTCTTTAAAGTAATGAGCAATTTTTGCTTGTAAATCCTCAGCGTTTTTTAAGTCACTTTTTTCTGACTCACTAATTAAAGGAGTTACAACATAAATTTGAAAACCTTTATCGAGCTGTGAACGCATTAAATCAAGCACCTCTCTCAATTTGCTAGAGGTTGCCCATGACGAAACTACTGGCTTTCTCCCTTTTGGCAAGTGTCTAATTTCAGAAACAGCCATATCTCCGTATACGGTTAAGGCTAATGTACGAGGAATTGGGGTGGCTGTCATTGCTAGGATATCAGGTGCGTCACCTTTTTTAATCAACGTATTTCTTTGGTTTACTCCAAATCTGTGTTGCTCATCAATTATAACGAGCCCTAGATCTTTAAAATGAACATCTTTTTGGATTAATGCATGGGTCCCAATCACAACATTGATTGTTCCATCAGCTAATTCACGATAAATTTCTTTCTTTTCTAAATCCTTAGTGTCTCCCGTCAATAAGGCAACTCGAACACCCAATGGCTTCAGTAATTCATCTATCTTAGCAAAATGCTGCTGCGCTAAAATTTCTGTTGGAACCATTAAAGCAGCCTGATAGCCTGCAGTAACAGCTGCATAAATTGCAAAAACCGCTACTACGGTTTTACCACTACCCACATCTCCCTGCAGTAGTCTTCGCATTTGTCTTTTAGAATGAAGATCAGCAAAGATTTCATTCACCACTTTTTTTTTGATCATCAGATAACTCAAATGGAATTTCTTCAATTAATTCTTTGACAGCAGCTAAATCATATTTCTTTTCTACCCCAGGTGCGTCTTCATTTCTTTGGGAAAGAAGTTGCGCCAGTTGCATTTGAAAAAGAAAAAATTCCCTAAAGATAGCACTTCGGCGTGCTATCTTTGCCTCATTGCCATTTTTTGGATGATGCATTTTTTCTACCAAAACGCGATCAGAAAGCAAGCGATATTTTTCTCTTATAGAAGCTGGAATTGTTTCTCCAACTTCATTTATAGCTTCCTCTAAAGCAAGATCAATTAACTTTTGCAGCTTATTTTGCTTCAAATGACGATTGACAGAATAAATAGGAGCAAAACCCGAATCTTTCTTTTCAGCTACTAATTTAAAGCCACTTAATGACTGCCGCGCCACTTGATACTTCCCATATACTGCAACTTCCTTACCTGATTCCACTTTATCCTTTAACCAGGGCTGATTAAAAAAATTGACCATGATAATGTCATGATCAATTTTCATTTTAAAGCTGAGCCTTGTTTTTCGATAACCAAATCGGCTAACAAATGGATCTGTTACCACCATTCCCTTTAATAAGACTTTCTGCCCATCTTCAATTTGATCAAGAGGAATTGTCTCTAAATCATCATATCTAAAAGGAAAATAAAATAGTAAATCATAAATTGTGTTAATGCCAAGACTGGCCAAAGCTGTAGCTGTCTTTGCTCCTACACCTTTTAACTCAGTTACTGGTTCAAATAACTTACTCTGCTTATTATTCATATTTTATTCCACGGATACTAAGAAGTAGTAAACTGGCTGGCCACCATCATGGACTTCAAATTCTAAATCATCATGAGTAGCTTTAAGTTTTTTAACTACTTCGTCAGCTTCTGCTCTGGTAGCATCACTACCATACATAATAGTGATAATTTCACTATCTTCATCTAACATCTTTTCAATCATTGAAACTGTTGTATCAATCAAGTCTGGATTATCAACCTTAATGGTTCCATCAACAATTCCAAGGTAGTCATCTTTTTTAACTTCAATATCATCAATCTTAGTGTCACGGATTGCTTTAGTGACCTCACCAGATTTAACCGTATCTAGGTCTTCAGACATTGCTTCAACATTTTCCTCTACTGAAGCATCTGGATCAAAGGAAAGCATTGCAGTTAATCCTTGAGAAATTGTCTTTGTTGGCACGATTCCAACCGGAATTTCACTAACTTCAGCAGCTTGCTTAGCAGCCATGATAATATTACCGTTATTTGGTAAAATAATGGCCTTTTTAGCACCGGAGTTAGTAATAGCGTCCATAATATCCTTAGTCGATGGATTCATAGTTTGTCCACCAGAAATAATTCTATTTACGCCCTCACTCTTAAATAATTCACGAATTCCATGACCTGAAGCAACTGCAATAACTGCAAAATCAACATTTTCTTCTTGTTCTTCGTTATTTTCTAAGATAGTTTCATGTTGAATCCGCATATTATCAATCTTAATTTTACCTAGTTGTCCAAATTTTTGGCCGTATGTAAAAACATCTCCTGGGTGTTCTGTATGAACGTGAACTTTAGCCACTTCACCATCTGAAACAGCTAAAAGTGAATCACCTAAGTTAGATAGATGTTCTCTAAATTGTTCAAGATTGAATTCTTCTTTATTTGGAACATCAGCAGTTAGGTCAACCATAATTTCAGTACAGTAACCATTCTTAATATCACTAGTTGATAATTGAACTTGAGCAGATTCAGCTTGGTGGTGAGCTGCATTAATTAATTCATCCATTTCACCTTCATCTAGTTGGTAGTCATCATTATCCTTTTCGCCAAGAACTCCCTCTAAAAAGCCTTGGTAGATAAATACTAGTCCTTGACCACCCGAATCTACTACTCCAACTTGTTTTAAAACTGGTAATAAATCAGGCGTAGTCTTCAAAGCCTTTTTAGCTCCATCAACTACCGCTCTCATTACTTCGCTGACATCATCAGTTTCGTTTGCCTTATTTTTACCTTCCTCAGCTGCAACACGAGCAACGGTTAAAATAGTTCCTTCAACAGGCTTCATAACCGCTTTATATGCAGTTGTGACACCATTTGCAAAAGCATTAGCTAAATCTTGAGCAGTTAGGGTATCTTTTCCTTCAGTAGCTTTATAAAAACCTCTAAATAGTTGAGAAGTTATAACTCCACTGTTACCGCGAGCTCCCATCAACATTCCTTTTGAGAGACTTTCAGTTAGGTCACTAACGGATTCACTAAGATTTTCATTAACAGCTTTTGCGCCGCTCTCAATGGTTAAATTCATATTAGTTCCAGTATCACCATCAGGTACTGGGAAAACATTTAATTTATTTACAAATTCAGCATTCTTGCCCATGCGATGAGTTGCTGCACGAACCATATCTCTGAATTGATCACTATTAATTTCAGTTAAAACCACAATTAACTCCTCCAGAATGCATTAATCGTCTAAAATCTTTACGCCTTGAACAATAACGTTAACCGACTTAGTCTTAATGCCTAAAAGATTTTCAAGATTGTATTTTACACTATCTTGGACATTGTGACTTACTTCCGAAATTTTTAGACCATAACCCACAATAATATATACATCAACGACGATTTGATTATCATTAGTTTTAATTACAACACCGCGACGATAATTTTCACGGTTTAAAATAGTATAAGCTCCATCCCGTAAAGCGTTCTTTGAAGCCATTCCAACTACACCATAGTTAGAAGTAGCTGCTCCGCCTACGACAGTAGCAATCACACTATTTGAAATATCAATTAAGCCATATTTTGTTTTAATTTTAACAGCCATCGTATTCCTCCATTAACGAAGAACAATTTTTTCTCAATTTATTTTAACACAGCAGGCTTTTATATCAACAATGTTAGTTTCAAGAAAATAGAAAGACAATATTGCACAATTCTAAAAGCTGTGATAAATTAAATAAGTACTACAACAACATAAAGGAGGGTTTAGCACAAATGGCAAAAGACATTATTACTGGCCGCAAGACGGTCTTTGGTAACAAGCGTTCAAAGGCTTTGAACTCCGTGCGGCGTTCATGGAAGCCAAACCTTCAAAAAGTTCGCATCCTTGTTGACGGTAAGCCAAAGCGTGTTTGGGTATCCGCTCGCGCTTTGAAATCCGGTAAGGTTAAACGTGTCTAATTAAGAAGTAAAAATAAAAGGGATCAAGAAATATTTCTTGATCCCTTTTATTTTTTATCTCGACTATTGATTACGATTAATGTTCCAGACTCACACGAAATCTCTATTGCTTTCCTATTCAAATATTCATTTGATGAATAAACTGTCGGTACGGACAAATCAATAGGCTGTAAATCATATCTCGCATTTTTAATACTAAAATTTTTAACTCCTGTTAAAGTTCCGATTCCTAAATATTTATAATCAGCTTCATAAGGAAGTATGTGCTTTCCTTTTCCAAAAAAGCGGATAATATTTTGCTTATCAATAAATTTAATTTTTTCTTTAAATCTATCAAATGGAGCTTTCAGCATAGCATACATATTAACAAAAAAATGATCCATTCTTCCTCCTGTTGCTCCATATACCGTTAAACTGTCAACTCGATAATCGATAAATGCGGCATAAAACAACATTTCAGAATCCGTAAAATCTTTGATTGGATTCGAATAACGCATATCCTTAACTTTACTTTCAACGATTTCTCTTTCATCAAAAGTCAATGAATCATAATCTCCTAAGGCAACGTCAGGTACTATCCCTAACTCTAATAAAAAAAGGCTGCCCCGATCACTAGCCATAATTAGGGCGCCTTTTTTACTTGCTTCTTTAATTTCAGTGGCTAAATTATGTGGCCATTCTTCTTTTGGACCACCTAATAATGCAATTGCTCTCATTTGTCTTCTTTTTTCAATTTCATAACTTGATCTTCAATACTTCCATTTTTAAAAATGTAAGAACCAGCTACAAAAATTGTGGCTCCTGCGTCTCTAGTAAGCTTTAAAGTCTTAGGCTCAATTCCACCATCAACTTCAATTGGAACACTTAAATTCTCAGCTTCAATCATATTCTTAAGTTCAACTAAACGTTCAACTGACTCTTCTTCAAACTTTTGCCCACCAAATCCAGGTTTCACTGTCATCAAAAGCACTTGATCTAATTCTTTTAAAAATGGTTGTAATTTTTGCACCGGTGTAGACGGATTAATGGCCATTCCACATCTCACATTATGATCTTTTAAATATTTTATCCAATATTCTGGATTATCCGTTGCTTCATAATGAAATTCTAAAAGATCACATCCAGCTTCTACAAAGAGAGGCAATGTTGTTTCTAAGTCATTACTCATTAAATGAATTTCAGCATCTGTTAACGGAAAAGAACGCTTAAAGTCTTTTACCAATTCTGGTCCATATGACAAATTAGGTACAAAGTGTCCATCCATAATATCAATATGGAATCTATCTATGCCACTTTCAATAGCGGCTTTAATATCACGACTTAGATGCATATTATCTGCATTCAAAATTGATGGTGCTATCATAGTTTCACCTATTTCTTTAAATACTCTGGCATTCTATTGTCAGAAATTTCTTGTCTAATTTTTAAATAAGATTCATAACGACTGCGCGCTATTTTACCCTCTTCTACAAGTTTTTTAACCTCGCAACCAGGCTCTTTAATATGTTGACAACCTCTAAATTTGCAGTTTGCACTTGCTTCTTTTAAATCATAAAAGTAATTTCTTAGATCATCAACTTTGATCTTAAAGAGATCAATAGCTGAAAAACCAGGAGTATCAGCAATAAAGCCAGAGCCGTATTTAAATAGTGTTACTTGTCTTGTGGTATGTTTTCCACGATTTAAAGCAGTTGAAATTGCTCCTGTTGCCTGCTTTGCTTCACTCTCCAGCTTATTCAATAATGTTGACTTGCCAGCACCTGATTGCCCAGCTAAGGTCCAAATCTGATCTTTATCGATCATTTTTGGAAGCTCATTTTCCAGTTTTTCTGCATCTTCAAAAACAGGATACCCAATTTTTTGGTAGTATTCTAACTCAGTTTGAATATCTTCTAATCTTTCAGAAGAAGTAATATCCGATTTTGACAAATAAATGACTACGCCAACATTTTTCCAAGCAAAAAATGTTAAATATCTATCTAATAATTCAAGTGAAAAGTCGGGCTCAACAGCGGAAATTACTAACAATACTCTAGACACATTTGCCACCGCTGGCCGCCCTATTTCATTAATGCGTGGCAATATTTCAATTAAATAGTTCATTCCCTGATCATCTAGTTGAACTACTACTCTATCTCCTACCAGTGGCTTTTGTTTACGATCTCTAAAAACTCCTCGTGCTCTCGTTCTAACTACTTTATTATCAATTTCGACATCATAGTAGCCTGAGATAGCACTAATAATCGTTCCTTCTGCTTTTTTCATTATTTATTAACGTCCTCATCTAAAATCGTTTCACCATTTCGCAATATTTTTATATGCCCATTTTTTTTGCTTAACTTAAACGGAATGGTAAAAGTTTGTTCAGAAGTAATGTTCATGTCTTTGTAAATATTATTAATTGAATGTCCATCATCAGAAACATATACCTGAATATGATCTGGCGTTTTTTCTGATCCACTTTGATCAGCACTTCCTGGATAATTAATAGTATAAGATTTTGTAACAGTAGTGGTAGTAGTTGAACTGCTTGAAGTATCAGTAGAATTGTTTTTCTTAGCTTTTGCTACTACTATCGTTAACGTATCCCCAGGATTCATGTCAGTACCTGATTCTGGGGATTGACGTAAAACTGTACCATCATTTTTACCATCTGAGTCTTCTTCTTCAACTTTAAGTGATAAATGATGTTCCCGTGCATAATCTCGGGCACCTTTCAATGAATATCCCACGATATCTCTTAATTTTATTGTATTTCGTCTAGATCGGGTACTACTCGCCGAACTAGGCCCCTTCGAAACCAACAAAGTTACTGTTGATTTATTAGGATTTACTTCCTGACCTGGTTCAATATCTTGAGCATTAACCTGGTTTTTAGGACTAGGAGAGTATTCTTCAGTTTTAGTAACAGTAAAGCCCAGTTTAACCAGCTGTTTCCGTGCAAGAGAATAAGACTCTCCAATTACATTTGGCATTTCAACAAGATGACTACCTCGAGATAAAACTAAGTTAACTTTTTCTCCATCTTTTATCTGAGATCCAATCGGAGGGTCTGTTCTAATTACTTCTCCTTTTGGAACACTGTCAGAATATTCATAGGTAATCTTTCCAATTTTTAAATTAGATGATTGGAGAGACTTCTTGGCTTGGGTTTGACTCATCCTATTAAGATTAGGAATATCTACCATATCTTTTCTACCAAGAGCAAAGAATAGAATTACCATAATTACACAAAATGCAATTATAGCTCCTAGCCACCACCATGTATGACCCTTAAGATTTTTAAACAGACTCTTTTTTTCTTCTTCAGGTTCTTCCTTTGCTTGCACTTCATGATCTTTATTATGAACGCTTCCTTCAAGAGGAGGAACAACAATCGTTTCATCAGTAGACGGATCATGCTCGGGCTTAAAAATTGGCTCATCCTTACGTTTTGGATCAAGACACGTATCCAAGTCCGCTTTCATTTCTAAAGCAGATTTATAACGATCTCGCGGATCTTTCGCTGTAGCTTTAAAAACAACATTTTCTAAAGCTTGAGGAACATTAGGATTTTTATCCCTTAAAGATGGTGTTTTTTCTTGAAAATGTTTCAAGGCAACTGCAACGGCATTTTCCCCAGTAAAAGGTACGGTTCCAGTCAATAATTTATAGAGAATTATTCCTAAAGAATAAATATCGGATTGTTTTGTTGCGATACTGCCTCGGGCTTGTTCAGGTGACATATAATGCACTGATCCCATTGCAGTATTGGTTTGTGTCATCGTACTTTGATTTAAAGCAATTGCAATACCAAAATCCACAATTTTAATATTGCCTTTTTTATCCATTAAAATGTTTTGTGGTTTTAAGTCGCGATGGATCACATTGTGTTTATGTGCCAATGCAACGGCACTCAATATTTGATCCATGATATCAATTACTTTAGGCAAAGGAATTGGATTATTATGTTGGATATATTCTTCCAAATCAGATCCATCCACATAATCCATTACTAAATAATGACAATTTCCGTCTGTTCCTACGTCAAGAATCGAAACAATATGAGGATGACTTAATTCACTAGTAGAAAGTGCCTCTCTTTGGAAACGTTGAATAGTTTGAGGATCCTTTTGCAAATCTAGTCGCAAAACTTTAACTGCAACTTTTCTTTGCAGAATAATATCTTCAGCTAAATAAACATTAGCCATCCCGCCTTCGCCTAAAACAGAGATAATCTTATAGCGACCACCAAGCAAATGGCCTTTCTCCATTGCTATTTGTCACCATCCTTTTCTACATAGGCAAGTAAGCAAACAGTAATATTATCTCCACCACCTAAACGATTAGCTTCATTAATAAGTTTATTACAACGCTCTTTTAAACTTAAATTTTTAGTGGCAAGGATTTGTTGAATTTGAGGATCAGTTAACGAATTTGTTAATCCATCGGTACAAAGCAGAAAAATATCCCCGGCATGAACTTCAAGAATATCAAATTCTGGGTTTACAGTACTTGAGACTCCTAAAGTTTCAGTAATAATATTTTTTTGAGGATGATTTCGAGCTTGTTGCTCGGTAATTTGGCCCATTTTAACTAATTCATGGACTAAAGAATGGTCTTCAGTAATTTGCTTAAATTCATTACCTCCATAGAGATAACAACGTGAGTCACCTAGATGGGCAATTAAGATCTTTTCTGTAAAGGCAATTGCTAAAACTATTGTGGTGCCCATTCCATTTAGATCAGAAAAACGATCGGCTGTATTCAAAATAGTTTCATTTTCTAATCTTAATTGTACAGTTAACCATTTTTGAGCTAAGTCAGGATCAGTAAAATCTGTTTTTTCAAAATTATGACCTAAATGACTAACTGCCATTGTTGAGGCAACATCTCCTCCTTGATGGCCACCCATACCGTCACAAACGATCCCCATAATAATATTATTTTGATTTTTAAATACCTTTACAAAGTCCTGATTAGTTTCTCGGACTCTACCAATACTTGAAGCAAATGCTGTTTTAATCAAAATTATTTACCCTCGTTTTTTTAATTTTGCAATAAAAAATCCGTCACTGCCGTCACTACTTGGAAAAATACGTACCATTTCTTGCTTAGGAAGCTTTCCTACTTGAACTGGTATCAACTCAAAATCGGGATGCAATTTTAGAAATTGCTTAACTACTCCTTCATCTTCTTCATAGCTGATGGTACAAGTTGAATAAACCAATTCTCCCCCATTAGCTAAAAGCCCACTCACACTTTCCAAAATAGCTAACTGAATCTTTGCTAAATTTTTAATATCATTTAGTGATTTTTCATATCTAATCTCTGGCTTTCGCCTAATCAACCCTAAGCCCGAGCAAGGCGCATCTACTAAAATTTTATCAAATTGTCCTTGATTAAAATATTCTTTCGTCTTTCGTGCATCTAAAGCCTTCGTCTTTACTTTATCACTAACATGAAGACGTTCGGCCGCATTTCTTACAAGCCTTAGTTTATTCTCATGAATATCTAAAGCAATTACACTACCTGTTGTCAAGTTTTCAGCGATTTGAACCGTCTTACCACCAGGGGCACTACATGCATCTAATACCTGTTCACTCCCCTTAAAGTCAAACGCATCCACAGCAAGTGAAGCAGCAGCATCCTGAATAGTAATTTTTCCATTTTTAAACAGAGCGGTTTGCGCTACTCCACCTTTATTCAAATTTAAATTATGCGGAGTTAGACTAGACTCTTCAAAACTAAAATTATCTTTTTTTAATTCTTCTTTGATTTCTTCAAAGTCTGACTCTTTTGTAGTCATTCTAATTGAATTAGCAGCAGGTTGATTACTTCGTACTAAAATTTCTTTTGTTTTATTTTCACCAAAATGATCTAATAAATATTCTACTAACCATTTAGGAAAACTCTCTTTAATACTTAAATATTCAACTAAATCATTAGTTGGTGGCAAAATTTCACCTTGACGCTCTAAAGCACGCAAAATTCCGTTAATCAGCTTATAACTGCCACTATTTCTCTTACTATATTTTTTAGCAAGCTTGTTTGCCTCATCAAAAATCGCGTTTGCTGGTACTTTCTCTAAGAAAAAGTACTGGTAGGCAGACATTAAAAGAAGCGGCTTTAAAAAACTATCGCGTAGTTTTGTTTTAATTAACGGTTTTAATTGATACTCTAAAAATATTTTATATTGAATTGTACCATATACAATTCTAGTAGCTAAGGCCTTATCAGCTGGCTTTAAATCATGTTTTATTAGTTCATTGTTTAAAGCAATATTAGAATAGCTTTTTTGATTAAAAACTTTGATCAAAGTTTCTAAAGCAACCGTTCTTGCATTACTCATCAATTATCTTATCTCCACTTGTAAAATGACTACCTTGACCATTGAGATAATCTTTAATATTCATTTTCTTCTTACCAGTTGGCTGAACTTCAAGTAATTCTAATTGGCTACCATCAGCCATACTAATTACGAATTTCTTTTTATTAGTAACTAAGGTTCCAGCTGGAAAACTAGTCTTTTCAGTCAATGGCTTTGCTTTCCAAACTTTGAATCTCTTTCCACCAAGCATAAAGTAAGCACCTGGATCAGGATTAAGGGCACGAATTAGATTATTAGCTTCTTTAGCAGTCATTGATAGGTTGATCTTTTCTTGGTCCTTAGAGATATTAGGTGAAAAGACAACCTTATCCTCATCCTGAGCAGCCCGAGTAACTGTCCCATCGATAAACTTAGGTAAAGTTTCTAAGAGAAGATCTCTTCCCAAAATACTTAACTTATCAAATAAAGTACCACTTGTATCTTCATCTGTAATTGGCAAAGCTTTTTGGGCAAAAATATCTCCTGCATCCATCTTTTTCACCATCTCCATAATGGTGACACCAGTCTCTTTATCCCCATTCAAAACGGAATATTGAATTGGTGCACCACCACGATATTTAGGAAGAAGAGAACCATGAACATTAACTGGAGCTACTTTAGCTGACTTCAAAAACTTCGTTGGCAAAAATTGCCCATAAGCAGCGGTAATAATAAAATCTGGTTCAATCTTCATTAATTCTGCAAGTTCTTCTGATCCTGACAATTTAGCAGGTTGATAAACTGGAAGATTATGTTTCAAAGCTGTTTCCTTAACAGCAGATTGATGGACTACTTGTTTACGCCCAACGCGCTTGTCAGGCTGAGTAACAACCGCTTTAATTTCATATCCTTGTTCAATTAATCCTTGCAGAACGACACTACCAAAATTTGGAGTTCCTAAAAAAATAACTGATGACATAGATTCAACTTCTTTCTAAATTTACATTATTCTCTCTGGTTCATTATCAATATATATATTTAAACCACGTTTTTGTGCTAATTGTGCATCATCTTGAATTTGATGAAGCAAATCATGCAACTTAGGCTCATATTTATATTTTACCAAGATTTGGTAATAATATTGATTTTTAATTTTAGCTACACTACTTGGCGTCGGACCTAAAATAATAGTCGGAGCATGTAACTCCAGCATTAACTTTCTTTTTATTACGAATGCCTCTTTAGCAGCTGACTGTTCATTTTTTGATGTAATAGTAATTAAGGTAGTATAAAAAAATGGCGGATAGTTTCCTTGAAATCTAACCTGCATTTCTTTTTGATAAAATCCCTCGTAATCTTGGCTTTGGGCTAGTTTTATTGCATAATTTTCCGGATTATAAGTTTGAATCATAACTCTACCAGTTTTTTCAGCTCTTCCGGCCCTTCCAGCTACCTGGGTTAGTAAATCAAATGTTTTTTCTGAAGAATTAAAATCTGGAAGAGATAATGCTGTGTCAGCATTAATTACTCCCACTAAAGTAACATTTGGAAAATCTAGTCCTTTAGCAATCATTTGTGTTCCTAAGAGAATATCGGCTTGATGATTACCAAACCTATCAAGAATTTTCTTATAACTTCCTTTACGTCTAGTAGTATCAACGTCCATTCTTAAGATCTTAACGTCAGGAAGTAAAGTTTCCAGTTCTTCTTGAACTTTTTGCGTCCCCGTACCTAAAAATCTTATTTTTTCACTCTGACAATTTGGACATTTTCTTGGAATTGGCTCCTTATGGCCGCAATAATGACATTGCATCTGTCCAGTATCTTTATGTAAAGTTAACGAGATATCACAATTTGGACATCTTAAAACAAAGCCACAATTGCGACAAAGCATAAAACTAGCAAAACCACGACGATTAAGAAGTAAAATAACTTGTTCTTTTTTAGCTAGTTTTTCTTTAATTGCATCTACTAAGGGAATTGATAGATCAAACTGTCCACCAGCAAATTCAACAGTTTTTAGGTCTATTAGATCCACTTTAGGTAGCGACTTTTGATTAGCACGTTTAGTCAGACGCAATAATTTATATCTTCCTTTTTGAGCCCGCGCCCGGCTTGCTAAAGAAGGCGTTGCACTTCCTAAAACAACTGGACAATTGTGAAATTTACTTCTCAATAGAGCTACATCCCGTGCATGGTAGCGAGGAGTATCGTTTTGCTTATAGGAAGATTCATGCTCCTCATCAATTACTATTAAACCAATATTTTTTAAAGGAGCAAAGATCGCGCTTCTAGCTCCTACTACAACTTGAGATTCTCCACGCCTAATTCTTCGCCATTCATCATATTTTTCACCTTCAGATAAACCACTGTGTAAAACAGCAACATTATCTCCAAAACGCTCTTTCACTTGTTTAACCATTTGAGGAGTTAGAGAAATCTCCGGAACTAACATTAGAGCATTACGCTTCTGTTCAAGAGCTGTACTGATAGCGTGAAGGTACACCTCAGTTTTGCCGCTCCCAGTAATTCCCTCAAGAAGAAAAGTCTTAGCCTCTTTTTCTTTAATACTAGTCCCAATTGAATTTAAGGCGTCTAACTGTTCTGAATTTAATCTAACCGAATGCTTACTAGCATTAGATTCAAAATCTTTTAATGGATTTCGATAAATCTCCTGCTCTTTTTTTAACAGCCATCCCTTTTTTTCGGCTGCTCGTAATGTAGAACTTGAGATTCCTAATTCAGACTCAATAGTTGAACCCAATTTTGGATATTCGTTATATTTTTCAACGATATTATTAAGCAATGCTCGCTGGTTTTTTGCTGTTGTTCTTATTCCTCCTAAAATATCCTGATATTCTGTTCTTGTTTTAGTCAAAAGATAGGCAGCCACCTGTTTCTTCTTAGCTTTATTTTCAACTAAGTATTCAATCTTAGCTTGATTATTTTTTTATGAGCTTTTTAATTTTTACAATTGTCTCAAGATCAGAAACTTCATTTAAATCAAGCGGTTCACCTTTAAAAAGAGTATTTTCTTTAATTTCATCTGTAAGGGGAACTAGAATTTTACGATAATTCGCCTTCATTACGCGTGGTAACATTGATTGAAGAATTGTAATCCGATATGAAAAAATTTTATCAGCTAAAGTTTTAGAAAGAGCAATTAATTCTGGCGTAAGTGGTGGCAATTCATCAATTACAACAAGTAAATCTTTTAATTTTCCTGTATAAGAAGTTGTTTCACTGATTCCGACTACAAATCCCTGCACTTTTCGTCGACCAAAAGGAACAACCACTCTTGATCCAACAGCTACATCAGTTAATTCCTTTGGAATATGATATTCAAACACTCGATCAGTTTGTTTGGCAGCTACATCTACAATAACTTGCGCAATCATTTATCTTATCACCTACTAAAAAACCTTCATTGATTAACAATGAAGGAAAAGATTCTAGCCAATATCTTCACGATGCTCAGGATCAATTGTAACTTTACCAGCAGCAATTTCTTCAAGCGCTTCGCCCACTGCTTTATCAGACTTATAGTGTTTTAAAGCTAATGGAGCACCTGCTTGAATCTCATGAGCTCTTTTAGCAGCTAACACTGAAAGAGAATAACGAGAATTTACTCGAGACAGCAATTTATCAATAGATGGGTATGTAATTTTCATCTGTTAATCCTCCTTAACCATATTTCTATAATCGTTAATTACTCGCGGTACACGCACGTGTTCAGCTTCAACAATAGACTTAATATGATCCACCGCATTAGCAACAGTATCGTTAACTACAGCATAATCATAATCTTCCATCATTAAAATCTCTTTACGTGCCTGTTTCATTCTCATGGCAATTACCTTGTCAGAATCAGTCCCGCGATTAACAATTCGATGTTTTAATTCATGCAAATCTGGTGGTGTCAAAAAGATAAAGACGCCATCTGGCATTAACTTGCGAACCTGTTTTGCTCCATTGACATCAATTTCAAGTAAAACATCTTTACCTTCATTGAGCATCTTTTGCACTGGTGCAAGTGGAGTACCATAATGGTTGCCTACATATTCATTATATTCCAAAAGCTCGTTACCTTTAATTGCTTCTTGGAAACGGTCCTCTGAAACAAAATAATAATCCTTCCCATTAACTTCGCCTGGACGAGGCTTACGAGTAGTCATTGAAACAGAATATTCAAATGAAAAAGCTTTTTGCTTCACCATTGCACTTTTAACGGTCCCCTTACCAACGCCAGAAGGACCAGATAAAACTAATAATAAACCTTGATGTGCCATTTTCGCTCCTAAAAATTATAGTAACAAGAATATATTGCACTAAAAAACGAGGAATTTCAAGAGTTTCGCAAAGAGATATAAATTCCACTTGCAATCAAAAACATTTGTTCGTATAATACATAGTGCAAACACAAGTTCGGGATGTATAGAGGAATGAGATATGAATTTATTAAAGTCGCTTAATAATTATAGTAAACAAATTTATAATTACTTCTTTAATTATAATATTAATAAGCTTACTACTTTTGCACAAGACCCAAGTAAAATTATTAGAATTTTAGAGCATGCACTTTTTCATAAAGAATATATATTACTGACCTATCAAAATGGATGCACTGAGATTGGTCAACTAATCAAAAGGACATCTGCTGGCGCTTCGTACTAGATAGCTATGATAGCAACATAATTAGAATAATTGATTTAAACGAGATCTTTAACGTCGAAACAGCATAAAAATAAAGGACTTTTCAGTACAAATGTAATTTTCACTTTAAATGAAGTGCCATAGAAAAGTTAGACATTTATAAAATTTTAAAGATTTGATAATACACGATTTCTGTATTTTACAGGAGTCGTGTATTTTAATTTGTTTGATCTTCTAACATTGTTAAACCAATAAATATAATCTTTCAGAATTTCCTTCATCTCTTCTAAACTTCCAATCTTAAGTCGATTCAGTTTTTCTCTCTTCATTAAATTAAATATCGTTTCTCCTGGTGCATTATCATGACAATTTCCTTTTCGGGACATGCTTTGGATTATATTCATTTTCTTTAGTCGAGCCTGATAGCCTGGATTCTGATATTGAAAGCCTTGATCTGAATGAAGGATAGGAGCAGCTCCTGGTGGAAGATTATCTGCTAGTTCATCTAGCATATTATAAATAGTTTTCATTTCAGGAGAATAACTTACTGCACAAGCTAGAATCTCCAAAGAAGCCTCATCTACTACAGGAGAAATATAAACTTTCTTGCCGCTAGTTAGTTTATATTCAGTTACATCGGTATGAAGAACTTTATAGGGGATAGTTTCATCAAAAGTTTGATTTAGGATATTTGGTGCTTTCTTTCCTACATTACCCTTATACGAACTATATTTACCAGTATTTTTATGATAAATTGTTGTTTTTATTCCTAAACTTCTCATTAACTTACGTACTGTTTCTAGAGAAAGTTTAAATCCTTCATCTCTTAACGCTCCCCACATAGGACGATAACCATATGTTTCTTGTCCTTCATAGCCATAATAGATTTCTTGAATCTTCTCTTTTACTAAAGCATACTTATCAGCTTGATTAATTCTATTTTTTACATTGTCATAGTAAGTCTTTCTATTTAATTTGAGCACTTTAAATAAGACCTTAAGTTTAATTTGATGGTGTTTTGCCCGAATATCCTGTATTAATTGTGTTTTTTGTTTGTTGGATAACGTGGATATCGGGCAGCCACTTTTTTTAAGACAAGATTTTCCACTCTAAGTCTTTCTAATTCAGCTTCCTGCTTAAGAATTTTTTCTTCATACTTTTGCTTTTCACTAAGTTCTAACTTTTTAGTTGTCTTCTTACTCTTTTTAGGCACTTTCCTAGGCCGACCTTTCTGTTTAGGCAGCAGCCCAGCATATCCTTCTTCATTGAACTTTTTAGCCCAATTGTATACTTGAGAATCACTAATATTAAACTTAGCCGCTACCTTTGAAACTCCAATAGAATGTGTTAAATAGTAGCGTACCACATTTAGCCTAAAGTCAGAAGAATAAGTAGTTTTAGTATGTTTAACAGATAAGGCAGCTAAACCTTGACACTTAGCCTTATCAATCCATCTACGAATAAGAGTCCAATGAATATTATATTGTTTAGCTAAACCTTTTATTGAATCTTCATGATTTAAATATTTGGAAACAATTTCAATTTTTAATTCAGTCGAATATTTGGTCATAAAAAAATACCTCATAATTATTAGATTTTATGTCTAACAATTATGAGGCACTTCAAAACTGAGAAGTCCTTTATTTTATTCTTTAAAACTTTCCATTAAATCAGCTGCATTTCTCTTAGCAGCATCCGTTACATCAGAGCCTGCCATCATCTGAGCAATTGCGGTAATGGCTTCTTCTTGCGTAAGAGGTCCTACTTGAGTATAAGTAGCTCCATCTTTAACTTGTTTTACAACTGAATAACGTTGATCTCCAGCAGCAGCTACCTGTGGGGAGTGAGTAATTGTAATAACTTGTTTTTCTTGGCCGATTGCATGCATCTTTTTACCAATTGCTGCTGAAACCCTTCCGGAAACCCCAGTATCAATTTCATCAAAAATCATGGTTCCAACTGGTTCTACACGACTAAAGATTGCTTTTAATGCCAAAATTAAACGTGATTGTTCACCGCCAGATACTATTTTGACTAATGGCATCAAAGCTTCACCAGGATTAGGTGCAATCATAAAGATAACTTCATCAGTTCCAAGTTTTGTAAATGAATTAGTCTCATTAATTCTAATAGAAAAGCGTGCTTTTTCCATATACAGATCAGCTAATTCTTTTTTTATTTTTTCTTCAAGATCGCGAGCAATCTTTTCTCTCTGTTCATGTAAATTTTGGGCTTTTTGACTAAGGCTTTTTTCAATGATTGCGAGTTCTTTTTGGATTTTTCCCTCGTCTAAATCTCCAGTTTCAAACTTATTCAGTTCACTTTTAACCTTTTGTGCGAATTTAAAAACATCGTCTAAAGTTGGGCCGTATTTTTTCTTCAAAGTATTCAATGTATCTAATCGACTAGAAACATATTGATATCGCTCTTCGTCAAAGTCCATTTGATCCATTAAAGTAGATAGTTCACTACGAGCATCATTTAAAGAATAAATACCATCATTAAGGCTGGTAGCAAAATTTTCAAATTTTTTACCATAATTACTCAAATCTTCAGCAGCATTTTGTGCATCCCCAAGTAAAGTAGCTAGTCCATGTTCATCATCATCGTATAATTGCATAAAATAATTAGCTGTATCTGCAATTTTTTGATAATTATTGAGCTCATTAAATTCTTCTTCTAGCTTCTCATCTTCATTTGGATCGTTCAAATCAGCACTTTCTAGTTCATTATTTTGAAATTCCAAAATATCCTGTTTTTGAGCAATTTCTTGAGCATCTTCTCTTAACTTACGGAGTTGAGAAGTAAGATGACGCCATTTTTCAAAGTCAACTTTATAGCTGTGCAATTCTTTCTTAAATTCAGGCTCTGCATAATTATCAATCAAATCTATTTGTCGATCTTGATCCATTAAAATTTGTTGATCATTTTGACCATGAATATCAACTAAATTTCGTCCAATTTCACGTAAAACATTGATTGTAGTCAGCTGCCCATTAATTCTAACTACATTTCTTCCCTTATGTGTTAATTCTCGGCTAATTATTAGCTGATCATCTTCAAAAGGCAGACCATATTTTTCACATAAATCTTCAATAAGATCCTTTTGTTCGCTTAACACAAATAAACCAGTGATGACCGCCTTCTCTTCACCCGAGCGAATCATTTCACTTTGCGCACGACTTCCTAAGAGTAGAGAGACAGCATCAATAATAATTGATTTACCAGCACCAGTTTCTCCAATGAGAACAGTCATTTTTTTCTTGAAAGCGAACTTTTAAAGTTTTAATGATTGCAAAATTTTTAATATCTAATTCAACTAACATTTTATCTCACCTAAAGGCCATTAACTGCACGTTGAACTACATCGGAAGGATTACCTTTCCATAAGTCTTGACCTGGATTTGCTATGTCTTTTCCTAAATGAATAAGAAATTCAATATTTCCTTTACCACCTTTAATTGGTGAATAGTCTACTCCCAAAATATTAAACCCTATTTTTTGAGCAACTTTCATGGTATGTTTAATAACATTTGCATGAACTTCATGATCATGAACAATCCCATGCTTACCTACATTCTCAGGACCTGCTTCAAATTGTGGCTTAATTAAACACACTGCATCGCATTTATCTTTTAAAATTTCATACATTGGCGGCATAATTAAATCTAATGAGATAAAGGAAACATCTGTCATTGCAAAATCAGGCAATCCATCAGTGAAGTCGACTGGCTTACTGTAGCGAAAATTCTGTTTTCCATTACTACAACTTGAGGATTATCTCGTAACTTCCAAGCCAGTTGATTATATCCTACATCTAAGGCATAGACTAACTTAGCCCCATTTTGTAAGGCAACATCGGTAAAACCACCAGTGGATGCTCCAATATCAAGGCAAATTTTCCCTTTCAAATCAATATTAAATACTTGCAGGGCTTTTTCTAATTTGAATCCTCCACGGGAAACATATTTTTTACCATCATCTTTTATATGAAAAACTTCATCTTCAGGAAATTTTTCTCCACTTTTATCAATTCTTTGATGATTATGGTCATTAACTAATCCAGCCATAATAGCTCTTTGAGCTTGACTACGAGAATTAAAAAGACCTTGTTCAAACAACAATACATCTGCACGCTTTTTAGACATTTACTATAATACCTTCTGATACAAATTAAAAAATTCACCTAATAAAGGTTGTTCAAAAACTTCTATAGCTTTTCTTCCTGATTCAATCATTTCTATAAGTTGTTTACGACTAGCTTCAATCCCAAGCAAAGTTAAAGTATTATTTTTACCTTCTGTTGCATCCTTATGAGTAGCTTTTCCCGCTTCAGTTGCTGTCTCCACTACATCTACCAAATCATCATAGATTTGATAAGATCTTCCAAAACGCTTGCTGAAGTTGTCTAATCTATTAAGCTCAGAATCAGTTGCACCAGCATAAATTGCAGCCATTCTAACACTTGCTTCAATTAGGCAGCCTGTTTTCAACCACTCCATCTGATCAATCATCTTAGCATTTTCTTTAGCTGAATCGTTATTAGTTGTATCAATATCAAGATATTGACCACCGACCATTCCATTTGGTCCTACAGCTTGAGAAATA